>ENA-UEPD01000082-UEPD01000082.1-human-gut-metagenome-genome-assembly--contig:-NODE-82-length-72923-cov-45.647723_pt1 | contig 72923 bp, 70 predicted proteins | sample MGYA00242895_ERZ507906 | MGnify/ENA primary metagenome ERZ507906 (study PRJEB26167, sample SAMN06115416) | human gut metagenome | host: Homo sapiens | place: China:Guizhou | collected 2015-03-03... | reverse complement strand
TTTAGAATATGCTGGTAATTAAAGATTTACACTCGGATATTTCTGATTAGTTTTGGTTGTTCTATGGTTATAAATACATGGAAGAAAATAATATAGGATGGACATTTTGGCCTTATAAGAAAAAGGATGACTCGTGTATAATGGGAATCCAGATGCCTGATAACTGGAATCATATTGTTGCCTTTTCTGAATCTCCCAGAGGCAGCTATGCCGAAATTCGTAAGGCACGTCCTGATCAGCAGATGGTACGGAAAGCGATGAATGATTTCATTCAGAATTGTAAGAAAGAAAATTGCATACCTCAAAAGGAATATATTCACTCGTTAGGTTTTAGTTTTCAATAGTTGAAATAGTTCTTGAAATATCATAAAACATTTAATATCATGAAAAAACAAATATTGTTAGGTGCGTTGGCGTTTGTTCTGTTTGCCTCTGTTTCGGCGCAGTCTGTCGATACACCTGTTTATTTAGATGATACAAAGCCTGTTGAGTTACGTGTTGAAGATGCCTTGTCCAGAATGACACTGGAAGAGAAAATTGCTATGATTCATGCTCAGTCTAAGTTCTGTTCTCCCGGTGTTTCCCGCTTGGGTATTCCTGAGTTCTGGTGTACTGACGGACCTCATGGTATTCGTCCGGAGGTTTTGTGGGACGAATGGGATCAGGCCGGATGGACAAACGATTCATGTGTTGCATTTCCGGCATTAACATGTCTGGCTGCGACCTGGAATCCTGACATGGCTTTGTTGTATGGCAAGAGTATCGGTGAAGAGGCTCGCTATCGAAATAAAACTATTTTATTAGGACCGGGCGTAAATATTTATCGTACACCCTTGAATGGACGTAACTTTGAATATATGGGAGAAGATCCTTATCTTAGCAGCAAGATGGTGGTTCCTTATGTACAAGGGGTTCAAAGTAATGGCGTTGCTGCCTGTGTAAAGCATTATGCTCTGAATAATCATGAAGTCAATCGCCATACAACCAATGTGATTGTCGATGACAGAGCTTTGTATGAGGTTTATCTGCCTGCCTTTAAAGCTGCGGTACAAGAAGGTCATGCATGGAGTATCATGGGAGCGTATAATCTTTATAAAGACCAGCATTGCTGCCATAATCAATATCTTCTGAATGATATATTGAAAGGTGAATGGGGATTTGACGGAGTTGTTGTCAGCGACTGGGGTGGTACTCACGATACTGACGAGGCCATTACTAACGGTTTGGACTTAGAGTTCGGAAGTTGGACCAACGGACTGTCGAACGGAGCAAGTAATGCTTATGACAATTATTATCTGGCTAAAGCTTATCTGGATAAAATTAAATCGGGTAAATATACAACCAAAGAGCTGGACGAGAAAGTTCGTCGCATCCTTCGTCTTTCATTCCGTACGACAATGAACCGCAATCGTCCTTTCGGATCTATGGGAAGTCCTGAACATTTTGATGCGGCCCGTACCATTGCAGAAGAAGGTATCGTGTTGCTTCAGAATAAAGGAAATGTGCTTCCGATTGATTTGAATAAAGCTGCAAAAATTGCAGTAATTGGCGAGAATGCATTGAAGATGATGACCGTTGGCGGAGGTAGCTCTTCTTTGAAGGTAAAACATGAAATTTCACCGCTCGATGGCTTGAAAAAGAGAGTTGCCGGCAAGGCAGAAGTTCTTTTTGCAAGAGGATATGTCGGAGATGCCAGTGGCGAATACAACGGAGTTGTTACAGGACAGGATTTGTCAGATAACCGTTCGTCGGAAGAACTGATTGCTGAGGCTGTCAGCCTGGCAAAAGAATGCGATTATGTAATCTTCTTTGGTGGTTTAAATAAAAGTGCAGGACAGGATTGTGAAGATGCAGACCGTGCACAGCTGGGATTGCCCTATGGACAAGATCAGCTGATAGAAGCTTTGTCAAAAGTGAACAAAAACTTGATTGTCGTAAACATATCGGGTAATGCCGTTGCTATGCCTTGGGTGAAATCTGTGCCGTCTATTGTTCAGGCATGGTTTTTAGGCAGTGAAGCCGGAAGCGCCATAGCATCTGTCCTTTTGGGAGATGTCAATCCTTCAGGTAAACTTCCTTTTACCTTCCCTGTTTGTCTGGAAGATGTTGGAGCTCATAAATTGGGTGAATATCCTGGTGTAAAGAGAGAGAACGAGAATATCTGGGATGCGAAATACAATGAAGGTATTTTTGTGGGTTACCGTTGGCTCGATAAGGAAAATATTAAGCCTTTGTTTGCCTTTGGACATGGATTAAGTTATACTCAGTTTGAGTACGGCAAGGTTACGCTGGATTCTAAAGAAATGACTCAGAATGGAAAAATTGTGCTGACAGTCCCTGTTACCAATGTAGGCAAGAGAGAAGGAGCAGAAATCGTTCAGCTTTATATTTGTGATAAAAAGAGCTCACTTTCTCGTCCGGAAAAAGAATTAAAAGGTTTCTGTAAAGTCAAACTGGCTGCTGGAGAAACTAAAACAGTTTCTTTTACAATAGACAAATCGTCTTTGAGCTTTTTTGATGACAAGCAGCATAAATGGATTGCAGAACCTGGAAAATTTGAGGCTGTTATAGCTGCTTCTGCGGAAGATATAAAGTCGAAAACCGTATTTGAATTGAAATAAGTTTTTAGTTAATCTTTGCAGATAAATATGTTCTTCCCTCTTTCGGCTTTGTGGTACGAAGCTGGAAGGGGGAAGTTTTTTCTCATTGTCAGGAGTATTTTCATACGTCCGCACAGATGCCAGATTGCCAGTATGCCGAACAGGATACCTGCCTGATAATGCAGTATTCCTAAATGAGTGCCGGCATTTTCCCGATGCAATATCAGGATGAGGCCTGTCGCACTTGTCAGTAAATAAACGGCCGACAGACAAACCGTAACCTTGCTGCGTTGCCTGAATCTTTCGGGCAAGCTTTTATACCATCCCCGGTGAGCCCTTATGTGTCCAGTGGGCAGGATGAGAAACAATACTCCCCATACGATATGTGTAACTCTCCAGATTTTTACATTTGACTGTACGATACCATGACCTGCCGCATGGATAATCAGACCGGTAATAAGAGTGAGCAGACATATAGCTGCCAGAACGAGGTCGATGTAGAATGTTCTTTGTTTCTTCATGATTATTATTTGTTAGGGTTAGCCGGTACAGTTCGGGGTATGTCCGGCATACATACTTCGTGTTGTTCCGGATGCAAAGTTAGCCCGATGAAGAAACGGAGGCAATGGATAAGATAGGGGAGTACTTGGACTATTTATGGTTTTTGCGGAAGTCTGTTGGAGATATTCCTGCTGTTTTCGAAAAGAGCCGGGTAAAGTAAGCGTAATCTTCAAATCCGAGTTCCTGAGCTATTTCCTTTACGCTTTTACTGGTATATATCAGGCTCCGTTTGGCTCTTGTCACAATTTCATATTGTATGTTCTGGCTGACACTGAACCCCGTCGTCCCTTTAACCGCTTCGTTGAGATACATGAGCGAGATATTCATCATGCGTGCATAGTAACTGGGACTGTGGCTGTGCTCTACATGCTGTTTGAGCAGGTTTCTGAAGGTGATGGTATGCTCCACATAACGTTGGGGCAGGCTATGAGCCGTTTGCTTGGAGGTGATAGCTTCTCCGATGATGTCGATGATGGCAAGCGACAGGTGCAGTGCCAGTGTCTGTGGATGTTTGCTGGTCTGTGCCAGTTTGCCGGCCAGGATGGTAAACAGCGATGTAAGTTCAGTCTGCTGTTCCGGTGACAGTTCTACCGTCTGTGTGCCAAGTGTATATTGTTCGAAGGATCTTTTGGAATTTTCTTCAATGAATGCGCTGTCAATCATCAGTATATACGCATTCAGTCCGGTAGCCTGTACAAAGCTGTGTACCTGTCCGGGTAATACCAGAGCGGCACAATGCGCCGTCAGCCTGTAGCTGTTGAAGTCTATATGGATGTCACATTCACCCGATTCGATGAAGCCGAACATATAGTAGTCATCCTGATGCGCATAGTCGACAGGGGTATGCTGTATGCCGTCTGCTGAAAATACACGAAGGTGTATGCCAGTATCGGAGATATCGGAAGCTCTGTGTTTGGGCAGTTTTTTCATCGGAATATATAAAAAAGAAAAACCACCGATAATTTAGTTATCGATGGTTTTCTTTTGGTGATCCGCCTGGGGCTCGAACCCAGGACCCCAACATTAAAAGTGTTGTGCTCTACCTGCTGAGCTAGCGAATCAAACCTGTGTTGCATTCATTTTCTGATTGCGAGTGCAAAGGTAGGTGTTCTGAGTGAAACTGCCAAATGTTTTGGCAAGTTTTTTCAAATAAATTTTCCTTTGCGTTTTTATCTTGCTGATTTATAGCGTATTTGCTTTCGAAAAAAATAAGCCTTTGCAAACCGGTTTTCCTGAAATCTTGTAGATTCCCGTTCCTGCCGGAGCTCTTACATTCGGACAGCCTGATTTTTTACATGCCGGCAGCCGCTTTTTATCTCCTTATTTATTCTTGAGTGCCGGTCTGCCGTTCCATTCTGGCCGGCCGGATCTTTACGAATGACTTGCCTGAGCCTTTTTTTCCTCTTCTACCGCTTTCCGGTAACAACATCTGCACAGAGGCTCGTATTCTTCCTTTTCTCCCAGCAACACCCGTTTGTCGTTGGCTACGGTACGGTGTGATACGTAGGCCAGATCTCCGCATTTCACGCAGATGGCATGTACCTTGGTCACCTCGTCGGCGATGGCACACAGGGCAGGCATCGGACCGAAAGGTACACCTTTAAAGTCCATGTCCAGTCCGGCAATGATTACTCTCACCCCTCTGTCGGCAAGTTCGTTGCATACGTTCACCAGTCCGTCGTCGAAGAATTGCGCTTCGTCTATGCCCACTACATCGATTTCCGAGCTGAACAGCAGGATGCTTGCCGACGAGTCTACCGGAGTAGAAGGAATCGAATTGTTGTCGTGCGAAACCACTTCCGCTTCCGAGTAGCGTGTATCGATGGCCGGCTTGAATATTTCTACCCGCTGGCGGGCAAAGGTAGCACGCTTCAGGCGGCGGATCAGTTCTTCTGTCTTGCCCGAAAACATCGAACCGCAGACAACTTCTATTCTTCCTCTGCGGCACGTTTCATGTGTATGATCTTCTGAAAAAACAACCATTGGTTCAAAAATTTGGTGCAAAAATACAATTTGTGTCGTTAATTTGCCTTATCTTCTATCTGAAATTTCATTTTTCGGCTATTTTATACACAACAACTGTTAAATATTGAATGAAATTAACTAGTGAGATTAAAAACTTTCTATCTTTGCTATATTAACAGTTGAAATATTGTATGGGAAGATTATATGTTGTTCCTACTCCTGTGGGTAATTTGGAAGATATGACCTTTCGTGCCATCCGTATCTTGAAGGAAGCCGACCTGATTCTGGCGGAAGATACACGCACGTCGGGCATTTTGCTGAAACATTTCGAAATCAAGAATGCGATGCAGTCTTATCATAAGTTCAATGAGCATAAGACGGTAGAGGGGATTATCAACCGGTTGAAGGCAGGCGAAACCATTGCACTGGTTTCCGATGCGGGAACTCCGGGCATATCCGATCCCGGCTTCCTGGTGGTACGCGAATGTGTGAAAAACGATATCGAGGTACAGTGCCTTCCGGGAGCTACGGCTTTCGTTCCGGCGCTGGTGGCTTCAGGACTGCCCGACGAACGTTTCTGCTTCGAAGGCTTCCTGCCTCAGAAGAAAGGACGCATGACCCGTCTGAACGGTCTGGTGGAAGAAACGCGCACGATGATTTTCTACGAGTCACCCTACCGGCTGGTGAAAACGCTTACCCAGTTTGCCGAGATATTCGGTCCCGAACGTCAGGTTTCTGTCTGCCGTGAGATATCCAAGATACACGAGGAAAGCGTGCGGGGAACCTTGCAGGAAGTCATTGCACACTTCACGGCTACCGAGCCGAGAGGAGAAATTGTCATTATACTGGCAGGAAAAGAAGATTGAAGTTATAAATTCTAAACAGATAAAAAACTATGAAGAAAGTTGTTTTATTTTCATTATGTGCTGCGGCCGTGCTTGCTTCTTGTAATAATGCAGGCCAGAATAAAGATGCGTTGAAACTTCAGAACGACTCGCTGATGATCGAATTGTCTAACCGCGATGCCGAACTGGATGAAATAATGGGAGCATTCAATGAAATTCAGGAAGGCTTCCGCGAAATCAATGAAGCTGAAAACCGTGTGGATCTTACCGGCGATGCTATCGAAAACAAATCGAGCGCCGACAAGATCAAGGAAGATATCCGCTTTATCAGCGAAAAACTGAAATCAAACCGTGAACAGATTGCCAAACTGGAAGAACAGCTTAAGAACAGCAACTACCAGTCGGCACAGCTTAAAAAGGCTATCAAGAACCTGACTGCCCAGCTGGAAGAAAAACAACGCCAGATTGAAACCCTTCAGGCTGAACTGGCTTCGAAGAATATCCGTATCGCCGAACTCGATGAGGCTGTTTCCGATCTGAACAAGAACGTCGATCAGCTGACTGCCGAAAACGAGGCTAAGACAAAGACCGTTGCTGCTCAGGATAAGGCTCTCAATACTGCATGGTATGTATTCGGTACGAAGTCGGAACTGAAAGATCAGAAGATTCTGAACCGTGGTGATGTGCTGAAAGACAATGAGTTCAATAAAGACTACTTTACAGAAATCGATATCCGTAAGGATAAAGAAATCAAGTTGTACTCTAAGCGTGCTACACTGCTGACTACTCATCCTGCCGGTTCGTACGAACTTGCTAAGGACGACAAGGGACAGCTTACTTTGAAGATTACTAACCCTAACCAGTTCTGGAGCGTATCACGCTATCTGGTTATTCAGGTTCGATAATTATAAATAACTGAATTTTAATTAAATCTGTTATTCATTCTCTGGCATAGAGAATGAATAACAGATTTTTTTGTTTATCTTGCACCGGTCAACCAATCAGAAAGGAGAAACTTATGAAAACATTCCGATATCTTATCGTTGCTGTACTGTTCCTGCTGGTGGCAGGTACATCGGGTGCACAGACCCGTGAGGAAAAGAAAGAGGCCCTCAAGACTTATGTCGGCGAACAGGTCAACGGCCGCACATTCAAGCTGGAGGCAAGCATGGCATATCCCATGAGCGGCAGAAGCATTCCGCTGACTACCCCTTACGGATTGCAGATGAAGAAAGACTCTGTCGATGTCTATCTGCCTTACTACGGCAGGGCCTATCAGATACCCTATGGAGGAGGAGAGGGGTTGCGCTTCAAGGCTCCCGTAGAAAACTACTCCAGCAAGCTCAAGAAAGACCGCTACCGGATAACGTTCGAGGCTACGACCAGCGAAGACAACTTCAGGTTCTCGGTCGACTTGTACGACGACGGTTCGGCAAACATTCATGTCACCATGCGCAACAGGCAGCCCATTCATTATTCCGGACAGCTCGATGCAACCGGGTTGCAATAAAAGATGCCTATCTTTGCGTCAACGGAACAGCAGAAAACAATAAAAACATCATGGAAACAAATGAGATTTATGCCGTCAGACTCGAAAAGAAAGGAGTAAAACCTACAGCCGTACGCATCCTGGTGCTGAAAGCCATGCTCGAATCCCCGTGTGCCTTGTCGCTCATCGAGCTTGAAACACTTCTGGGCACTGTCGACCGCTCCACCATCTTCCGTACGCTGAATCATTTCCTGGCGCACCACGTGGTACACGACATCGAAGACGGCAGCGGCTCACTGAAGTACGAGGTCTGTCCCGACGAAGACACTTGTACCGTCGACGACATGCACACGCATTTCTACTGCGAAGTCTGTCACCGTACCTTCTGCTTTCCGTCCATCCACATTCCCGTTGTCGACCTGCCCGAAGGCTTCCGTCTGCACAGCATCAACTACATGGTAAAGGGCGTGTGCCGCGAGTGTGCCGCCCGCATGAAATGACTGTGTAGTCCTCTTCCGGAAAATACTTCACCGACATGCGCGGCTGGATGCTGTAATACGGACGGTGGTCGCGCGGCAGATAGCCCACGCCGTGTACTCCCACCTGCACCGACAGCCGCGGAGATACCCGTATATGATGGTCGTATCAGGCTCTGTTCTTGAGTGTTGATACGACCATTCATTTTCTCTATCAGTATGTCCGGATTTTCAAAGCTTGAAAATCCGTTCCATCAGCTTCCATTTCTCCTGAGAAGACTGTCCCGGCAGCACCTTCTGATACTTGGACATATGCTCCTCCCATTCCGCCTGACGAGGCAGTGTAGCAAGTCGGGCATAGTCACGTTCCATATCAAACTCGTCCGTCGTATCCATAATCATAAACAGGTGGTTGCCGTAAATATAAATCTGCATATCCACGATACCCACTTCACGGATGCCCGCTTTCACTTCCTCCCATACGTGCGCATGCTCTGCCACGTAAGCCTCTATCAACTCCTTGTCGTCGTAGAGATCCAACGTCTGACAATATCTTTTCATTTATACCGTTCTGTTTTGTTTTTTATCAGTCCCTGCGGAAAATATCACGCGTATATACCTTCTCCTTCACATCGTCCAGACACGCATCATAGCGGTTGGCGATGATAGCCTGCGCCTGCGCCTTGAAATCCTCCAGTCTGTTCACCACCTTCGATCCGAAGAACGTACTGCCATCCTCCAGTGTAGGTTCATAAATAATAATCTGTGCACCTTTCGCCTTGATGCGCTTCATCACACCCTGAATGGAACTCTGGCGGAAGTTGTCGCTGTTCGATTTCATCGTGAGGCGGTACACCCCGATGACACATTCCTTTTCCTCCGCCGGATTATAGCTGCCCCGGTTGTAGTAATCATAATATCCCGCCTTGTGCAGCACCCTGTCGGCAATGAAATCCTTGCGCGTGCGGTTGCTCTCCACAATCGCCTGAATCAGATTCTCCGGCACATCCTGATAGTTCGCCAGCAGCTGCTTTGTATCCTTAGGCAAACAGTAGCCCCCGTAGCCGAACGACGGATTGTTATAATGCGAGCCGATGCGCGGATCCAGACAGATACCCTGGATGATAGCCTGCGTATCCAGTCCCTTCACCTCCGCATACGTATCCAGCTCGTTGAAGTACGACACACGCAGAGCCAGATACGTATTGGCAAACAGCTTCACCGCTTCCGCCTCCTTCATACCCATGAACAGCGTGTCCACGTCCGGCTTGATAGCCCCTTCCTGAAGCAATGCCGCAAACTCGTGCGCCTTCTCCTCCAGCTGATCACCTGCGATTTCCTTGATGGCTCTGTTCTCCTCATCCAGTCCCGCTATCAGTTTCGGGAATCCCACGATGATGCGGCTCGGATAAAGATTGTCGTACAGCGCCTTGCTCTCACGCAGAAACTCCGGCGAGAACAGCAGGTTGAACTTCTTTCCCGCCAGGGCAGGAGAGGTACGGAACTTCTCCGCATACTTCACATACAGACTCCGGCAGTAACCCACAGGAATGGTACTCTTTATCACCATCACCGCATCCGGATTCACCTCCAGCACCAGGTCGATCACCTCCTCCACGTGCGACGTATCGAAATAATTCTTCACCGGATCGTAGTTCGTAGGAGCCGCAATCACCACAAAGTCCGCCTCCCGGTAAGCCGAAGCTCCGTCGAGCGTAGCCGTCAGGTTCAGTTCCTTTTCCGCCAGATACTTCTCGATATACTCATCCTGAATCGGGCTGATACGGTTGTTGATCTTCTCCACCTTTTCAGGAATCACGTCCATAGCCACCACCCGGTGATGCTGCGCCAGCAACGTAGCGATAGACAGACCTACATAGCCCGTACCCGCTACAGCGATTGTATAGTTTTTCATCATGGAAATGCTCTTTTGTTACAAAGCTAATATAAAATATCAGACAAGTCAAATGAAATTCTACTTTATAGTTGCGACATCAGCGCATCGAAATCTCTGCAACCGATAAAATAAGTTCTGTGTTCCCGAATCTGTGTATCCAGTTGCTTTTTTAATGCCGAAGTACAAACCTTTTCCCAGCTTGATGTCGTGAATGCCAGCATATTCAGTTGCTGTGTTAGTACATTTAGAGGATTACTTGCCACATTTACATCCGTTACCAGAATAAAAGCAATCTGAATTTGCCCTGTGTTCAGGTTACAGGTTGTAATATCTTCACATAACTTTATACTCTCCAGCAGTTTGCGTTGCAAGTCATATTTTCCTGCCTGTCTGGTTATCCTTTTTTCAAGTACTTGTTTTTCCTTTTCGGAAGCCAATGGTTTTTGAGCAATTGGCTGATGTGACAAAAACTCTTTCCACCCTTTCAGTTCAACAAAGCACAATACCTTTTCCGTATACGAAAGAGCGTCAGACGAAGGAGAAGAAGCACATCCCTGCGCACTGTGCCATTGTGTTTCCACTTCATCCAGATTGATAACAGGCGTTTGTTGTAAAGAGAGGCAAGAAGGTGTGTGCCGGCAAGGAACATGCAACTGACATAGACTGCATGGTGTGACACCTGTTTTTGTCATTACCTGCTTGTAAATATGTTCAGGAGTCATATTCATTGCAGTTACAAGCCAAGGTTTACAATTTCATTCATAGGCTGTGCCAGTTTCATAAAAATCCGGTTCAAATCGTCCGTAACATCTTCCAGCACACACAGTTCGTCTTCTGTTTCCTCTGCCAGATAATAATTTACAAAGTCATTCATCGACAATTTATCAGCGAAATATCTCACGGCCTGTATGAAATAAGGACTGTGTGAACTTATTAAGATAGGGATTCCCGCTTTGGCAAGTTCTACCAGCACAGACGCGAATTTGATCTGCCATTCCGGATGCAGATGATTTTCCGGTTCATCCCATATCAGAATTTTACTTTCATCCAGCGCTTGCGTTTCCAGTAACATCTGCAAGACACCGAAAGCCTTTATTCCGGAAGCAACATTAACCGGTGCATAATTCTGTTCTCCCTTTTTCCAGTACATGTTTCGTTTTGCATTGTCAAAATAGAAATGTCCGCCAGTGATGTTATCAGTAAGTGTCTGTGCCTTTTGTATAAAAGGAGAGTAGACGTTATCAGGCAGCGAGAAACGGAAAGCATCCAGTTTCTGTGCCATATCCTTTATGTGATAATTTATCAGCGGGCGTAATACATCCTTTCCGGCAATATTGAAATAATGTCCTCCCGGCATTTGTGCATTTGCCAGGATATCTATCAGATGAATATACAGTGGCGATTCTACCAGCGTAGCGTCTTTGACAAAAGTTTCCGTTTTACATTTAAACCCCGTTACCTTATTCTCTTTTATCTGTATGGTTATATCTTTCCCCTGTTCTTCAGAAAAACAAATTTCAGACATTTCAGTATTGTATGTACAGATAGAATTAAGAAATTCGGCTCCTATGATACTTTGGAAAGCCCGTTCCAGCATTTTTTCGGAGTTGCTGCTTTCGGTAGCCAATTGTACCAGTTGGTCTATGCTTCTTATAATTTTAGCCCTTTGCTGCGGTACAATGTTTATTTTTTCCAGTTTATCTTTCAGCTGACTGACCCATCGTTTGTCATTCGCAAAAGATTCCACCTCTTTCAGGAAAGCGGCAGCAGTAGACGGCAGAATCACCCCTTTGATTTTTTCTCCCGACTCTGTCTCGGTATGCTTTACATACATATAAAGTGCTGCGCAGTTCAATCTCATGATTCTGTCCTGCGATTGTGAGTTCAGTCTGTCAGCATTACTGAGTGACTTAATGACTGAAAACAATAGCTTTCCTACTGTGCTCTTTCCCGAATCATTGTTTCCGGCAATGACAGTCAAACCATTTAGAATAATGTCAGCTTTCTTTATTTTGTTGATATGGGTAATATTCAGTCGCATCTGCTTTCTTTAATGTAAAAATGAAATAACTTTTGCACTTGTTTACAGCTTGTTTATTTCCTCCTCTGCCAGTCCCGTAGCTGCTGCAATCTGTTCGTTGCTCATGCCCAGCGACTTCAGGTTACGTGCGATAGCGGTTTGTGTTTCTGCACGACCTTCCGCACGACCTTCTGCACGACCTTCTGCACGACCTTCTGCACGACCTTCTGCACGACCTTCTGCACGACCTTCTGCACGTTCCGTTTCTATATTGTCCCGTAAAATCACGATATTATCCAAGTGTTTGTAATACGCGTTCAGCTCCTCCCGGCTCATGCGATCCAGCTTCAGCCGTTCCTTCACCGCATCCAGTCCCGGCGCCGTAGCATTCTCCGGCACATTTCCCGTATTCAGGTAATAAATCCATTCTTCCAGCGGCGTCTTTGCCACCCGGTTAAAATCATTTACTTTCAGTATATAATATTCCGGATAAAGCTGGCTCACTTTGTCCACTTTGAATGTCTGTTTCTGAAACGGACTCAGTTCCAGCACATCCCCTTCATGAATTCCCACGAACTCCGTCTTTCCGTGATATACAAAATCCTTGCCGTGTCCCAGAGAGAAATACACGATGTTGATGCTGTACACCTTACGTACCTTGTCGTATCCCTGTCCGCGGTTGATGTACTCTGTTACCAGCTTCGAAGCGCCAAACAGCATCCGCTGGAAATACGCATACTCATTATTGTTCTGAATCTCGATGAGCACCAGTTCTCCCTTCGAGTTTTCCGCCAGCATATCCACACGGTTATACTTGTCGAATTCATCCTCCTGGTTGCTTTCACTCTCCAGCAGCTTCTGGATGGTCACCTTTTCCTCCAGCAGTGTGGTAAGCAGTCCCTCCAGCACCGCATAATTAGCCTTGTTGCGCAACAGGCGCTTCATAGCCCAGTCAAAACGAATATAGCTTTCCATACTGAATGCATTTAGTAGTTGATACTTACAAAGTAAACAAATAAACCTTAAAGTGCCAAGCCAATACAAAAAAATCGCCACGATACCCTCTGTCTGGAGTACCCTTACTTACCAGTTGTATCGGCAGACAATATAAAAAAACGGGCAGGCCGTAAAGCCCACCCGTTTCATTAGAAAAACTTATGTATCAGAAATTTCCTTTATTGGCATTATCCCACCAGAGGTGTGTACCACCCTTATCGCCCGAAATACCGTTTTTGCTTGAATTTTCCTTATTCAACAGTTCCCGACCCATGGCGACACCCTGTGCATTTGTATCATATGCGTTGCTGCTGTAGATAACTCGGCGTACACCTTCTTCCTTGTTTACTCCACCGTTACTTTCGTCTACGTAAGCAGGGAATAAGTGCGGATAACCGGTACGTCTTTGTTCAGCCCATGCTTCGATAGAAAGCGGGAACAGAGCGAAATACTTTTGTGTAATGATACGTTCCAGTTTTTCCTCGTTGCTGGCTCCTTCGTCCCATTTTACACAAAGTTTGTTTACAGCCGGTGTGTTCAGTTTCGGATCTACCGGATCTTCAAAATCAACCTGAGTTGTCGTACCGTTGATGTATTCATCCACAGCTCCTGCAGCATAAGCATCTACGCCGGCATATTTTCCGCGATAGCTCAGCTCGTTTGTCATAGATACGCGGATACCGTCTTCATACAGACTCTGTACGCTTGCAGAACCGATGTCCCAGCGCAATTTAGCTTCAGCCAGCAAGAAATAAGATTCAGCAGCCTTGAAGATAGGCAGTGGCATAGAGTATACTCCGATTGTATTTTGCGGGTCGATCCACTGAGAGAAGTTAGCCCAGTTGTTCGGTTTTCCCGGCAGACCACTGGCAAATCGGATACCCAGATACTGTGTATTGGCCGGTACTACCACCTTACCTTCCAGGTTGGTAACATCCTTGATATTCTTTGTCATGTACAACGGCTGGCGCGGGTCTTTCATACCTGTCATCAGCGTAACCAGATTCGCGTTGAATCCGCAGTCACCCCAGTTGAACATCAGCCACATTTCGTTTTCCAGACTCTTGTCGATGACAATATCCGTATTTACGGTTGCCAGCGTATTGGCAGCCGCTTCTGTAGCCACCTGTTTCAGGTCTATGCCGGCTTCCTTCATTTCAGCCTCACGTTTAGACAGACGGAGCGCCATGCGCAATCTCAACGTATTGGCCACCTTTACCCACAGTTCAGTATCAGCATTACACCAGCAGTCGAAAGTAGCGAGAGTAACCTTTTCGCCTTCACTCATTCCTTTGATATCGGTGATAGCCTTCTCCAGATCCTTCAGCATAGCTACGAACAGCTGTTGCTGGCTGTCGAATGGATAGTACGATTCATATTCTCCCGACAAGATCGAGCTGTAAGCCAGCGGACCGTAAGCATCGGTAGTCATGAGTGTACCATATGCCTGTACGACTCTCATTACGCCGGAAAGTCCCAGTGTACCCTTTTGGTCACAATCGGCGATGATCCGTCGTGTATTGTTGAATATATGCAGGTAATAGTTTTCGTACATACCTCCACTGTGTCCGCGGTTTTCCCCCATATCTCCATTGGTAAAGTTACCGTTCGGAGTCATGAAATAACCGCTGTACAAGTCGATTGTCAGGTTTGTCCAGAACTGGAACATGTTCTGCTGAGGCGGATAGCAATATTGCATCGGTTCGGTACACTGTGCAGAGAATGGCAGATCATTCGGGTCTACCTGCACACTGTTTGTGTTCAGATCTTCAAAACTGTCGGTACAAGAAGTCATCAAGTTGCTTCCTAACCACGGGAGAGCCAGCAGAATGGCATATTGATAAAATTTATTTCGTTTCATAATCAGGCTTTTTTAGAAGTTAAGTTTCAGATTCAGACCAAAGCTGCGAGAAGTAGGCAGTGCGAACATGTCTACACCCTGCACACCATTTCCAGTACCTGCAGATACATCCGGATCCATCGGAGCATCTTTGTAGAAGAAGAACAGGTTACGTCCGATGATAGCAGCTGTCAGGTTCTTTCCTACGCCGAACAGGTTACGGAACGTATATCCCAGGCTCAATTCACGCAGACGTACGTTTGTAGCATCGTAAACATAGAATTCATTGGCATACGGACTGTTGAAGTTACTAGCTCCCGTTGTAGTATACCATGCTTTCGGATCAAATTCCACGCCGTCTACCACTACCTTACCTGCGTTACGTGCATCTCCGGTACGTTTTGAAACGCCCCAGCCATCCAGTGTTGCTTCTGTCATTGACAACACTTTGCCTCCGAACTTACCGTCAATCAGGAACGATAGAGTAAAGTCCTTATAATGGAATGTATTCGACCATCCGGCGTTGAACTTCGCATTCATGTTGCCGGCATAAATCATATCCTCGGTTGTGTCACCGCTTACTATCGGGTTACCGGTAGTTTCATCCTTCATCGGTCTGCCGTTTTCGTCGCGCATGATATGGCGTACATACAAGTCACCGTACGATCCGTCCTTCTTCAGGATAATCTTGGCACCGCCGAAGTCTGTCAGTGTCAGTCCGTTTGGCAGGTCATCTACAAGTTCTACGATTTTGTTGTCGTTGTACGACAGGTTCAGGTCTGTACTCCAGCTGAAATCATCATTAAACTGCTGATACCATCCTGCGCTGAATTCGAATCCCTGGTTCTGTACGTTACCGGCGTTTACATAACGGTTGCGCAATCCCGATTCATACGGAGCAGCTACAGAGAAGAACTGATTCTTGGTATTTGTCTTATAGTATGTCAGTCCCATAGTCAGTCGGTTCTGGAAGAATGTACCGTCGAATCCCACTTCGATAGAATGAGTCTTTTCCGGCTTCAATGTACGGAACGGAGCATTTTCCGGTGGAGTGATAGCACCCTGCGATTGCAGTGAGTACAGCAGGTTACTCATAAATACCGGCACGTCATTACCTACGATAGAGTAGCTGGCACGTACCTTGAGCAAATTCACGTTCTTGCCCATATCAACAAATCTGTCGAGCAGGAAGCTACCTCCGATAGACGGATAGAAGAACGAGCAGCTTTCCGTGTAAGCCAGTGCAGACGACCAGTCGTTACGTACAGATACGTCGACGAACAAACCATCCTTGTAGCCGAACTGAGCTGTAGCGAATACAGCGTTCAGACGTTTTTCTGTATTCCAGTTATCATTCTTGCCTACAACAGACATGTTTCCGTAGTAGTTGTTCGGAGTGAAGATGTTCGGGTAATATATGTTACCGTTTCCGGGTGAAGTAAACTGAGTACCTTCAGCCCATAAGTCAACATGTGCAGTCTTGCTCTTAGTGAAGCTTGAACCGGCAGTTGCCGAAACAAGGAAATCATTGAATGTATGGCTGTAGCTCAGCAAGACGTCACCATACAGCTGATCGCTGAAGTAACGGTTATCCTTCATACGTCCCATCGGGTATAAGTTGGCGATACTTGAAGCATACAGATTATGCTGCCAGCGTTCTTCACCTCTTTCGTAACGCATACGTCCCTGGATATTCAAGTCTTGGGTAATATCCCACTTGATGCTTCCTCCAAATTCATAACGGTGACGGTCGGTGATCGGAGTCTGTCGGTTCAGTGTCCAGTAAGGGTTACTGTACTGCTGCAGTCCGGTGTTTGTCCAGTTCTGGATATTACATCCTCTCGATTCATCATACACCTCGAAGTTGTTTTTATAGTAGTTCCAGTCTTCACCTCTCGGGAACAGATATACACCAGTCAGCGGGTTGAACAGGAATCCGGCAGCAGCCTGATTCTTCACATACTGGTTGGTATACTTGGCGCTGAAATCAATGTGAATATTCTTCAGGACATTAAATCCCACTTTCGAATTCAGGTTATGGCTGCGGTAGGTATTGCTTGGAGTCATACCTTCCGAGTACACGTTACCATAAGAGAAGTACGCCTGGATATTTTCATTACCACCGGCCAGCGAGATAGAGTTGTTTGTTGTAAATCCGGTACGATAGAATTCTTTCGCATAGTTAGGTGCTTCCGAAGCCAGTTTTTCGCCCCAGCTGTATGTACCGTTGTCGCTGACTCCATATGTATTCTGGAATTCCGGAAGAACCATTGGAGTTTCCATAGTGGTATTGCTGGACACGTTGATTGAAACTTTGCCCGACTGAGCCGACTTGGTTGTGATCATGATAGCACCATTGGCAGCCACGGCACCATACAATGCGGCAGCCGATGCACCTTTCAGCAATGTAATAGAAGCGATATCATCCGGGTTGATAGTCGACATCACGTCGCCACCGTCACGTTCGCCACCATAGTTGCTGCTTACCTGAGCACCCGAAACACTGTTCATTACCGGCACACCGTCCACTACGATCAGCGGCTGGTTGCTACCACTGATAGACTTGTTACCGCGGAACAGGATTTTAGAAGAACCTCCGGCTCCGGTAGAGTTTGGTGTAATCATCAGACCGGCACTTTTACCCTGCAGTGAGTTGATCATGTTCACACTCTTGATGTCGTTCACATCACTACCTCCCACAGTCTGTGCAGAATACGTCAACGTTTCCGACTGGCGCTGGATACCCATAGCCGTTACCACGACTTCACCCAGGCTTTCGGTATCCGAAACCATAGAAACATCGATAACCTTTCTTCCCTTCACTGCTTCTTCCACCGTTTGCATGCTGATATACGAAAATACCAGCACATCGTCCGGTCCCACAGTAATAGAATAATGACCGTTCAGGTCGGTTACAGTACCATTGGTAGTTCCCTTTACCAATACGTTTACTCCGATTAGAGGATCGCTCATTTCTTTACTGGTAACACTTCCGCTTACAGTAATTGTCTGAGCATAAATCCCAGTCAGAAACATTCCTATCAGGAACATTGTGACTACTAGAAATGATCGTTTTTGCATAGTTAAACTATTAAGGTTAATACTCTATTTTCGATTTTAAGGTTAAAATATATTGTATATATTCTCGTTATCAATTAGTGTATTTCCTTGTAGTCAGTCAACTGTCCTGTTTGTGTTTGTATTTTGATATAGTTTATATTATTTGTATAGTTCTTGTATTTTTATGTATCCTCTAAATTATATAATTAATTTTAAATAGAGAGTTTTTTAGGAACAAAATCTCATTCTCTATAACATTTTTTATACAAAGCTCACTGTAGAAACAAAAAATCGCCACGCTACCCTCCGTATAGAGTACCGTGGCGATTCCCGTTTACTTCCCCGCAGCAAAGTCCTTGATGCGCTGCTCCTCACTCAGTACTACGCTACTACCGATAGATTCTGTTCTGCCGATCATCAGTAATATGCAAGTTGATATATTCGTCGACAATCAACCATTAGACTTACAATGTTTTTGCGAAGTCCTTCAAATTAATTATGGCAACTGATGGGAAAGATATATTTTTAAGTTCATTGAAATGGTGATCCTCCGTCACGATGTATTCCGCATTGGCTGTTATGGCACAGTCTACGAACTTATTGTCATCCTGGTCTGCTGTAATTAGATGAAAACGGTAGTGAGGAGTTAATTTCTTTACATTTTCACGAGTAAGAATCGTGTAGATAATCGTTTCGGCTACATACTTATTAATGTTGCGAGTCATGACTTCCAGATACTCTTCTACGATTTCATTGCTTATACATAACGTATAGTCTCCATTCAAGAATGATTGCCACACTTTATGGCAGTCATTCTTCGCTGAAATTGCAATAATCAGTGAGTTTGTATCCAATACAATGTTTCTCATATTCATTTATAGGGAGTACGTTCATGTAGTTGGTAGAATTTATCGACTTTTTCCTCATTTAATTCTCCATTCTCCCACAAACGGTCAATTTCTTTTTGCGCTTGCTTGGCGAAATAGTCAGAAATAGCCTTTTTAAGTTCTGCTAATGCTTCAGGACTATCCACAAACGACATCATTTCAAGCACTTGCAATTGAGCCAGATTAAAAACTGTAGTATTCATATATTTGGATTTGGTTCTAATACAAAAGAACAAATTTTTTTCTTTATTTCCTAATGAATAAGATAAAAGGATTAAAAAAACAATGGAGAATCAAAACCTTTCAGTAGCAGGAATCGTGGCGATTCCCGTTTACTTCCCCGCAGCAAAATCCTTGATGCGCTGCTCCTCGCTCAGGCGGCACACCAGCAGCTGTCCGTTCTTTTCCGCCACGATGTAGCCCTCCAGACCTTCCAGTACCACCCGCTTTTCTTCTGCCGCATGCACCACACAGTTCCGGCAGTTGTACATATCCACCCGGCCGCCTACCTTGGCATTGCCCGCTTCATCCTGCGGCAGCAAGGTGCGCAGCGAACCCCAGCTACCCAGATCACTCCATCCGAACTCCGCCGGCAGCACAAAGATATCCTCCGCCTTCTCCATCACCGCATAGTCGATGGAAATCTTCTCGCAAGTAGGGAAGAGTCGCTTCAGCTCCTCCGCCTCTTTGTCCGTAAACAAGGCAGGCTCCAGCTCGTCCATCACTCCCGCAATCTGCGGCGCATACCTGCGTATGGCATTCGTAATCGTGTCCACGTTCCACACAAAAATCCCCGCGTTCCAGAAATAATTCCCCGCAGCCAGATACCCCTTTGCCGTTTCCACGTCCGGTTTCTCCTTAAACGCTTCCACCTCGCAGATACCCTTTGCGTCCGCTTCCCCCTGAGCAGCAATATACCCGTAGCCCGTTTCCGGTCGGGTAGGCATCATCCCCAAGGTCACGATAGCCTGCGAGTCCGCCGTCTTCTCCAGCGCTACGGCAATGCAGCGTGCAAACTCCGCCGTATCAATCACCAGCGCATCCGAAGGCGTCACCACGATGTTCGCCTGCGGAAACTCCTTTCGGATCTTCCAGCACGCATACGCGATACACGGCGCCGTATTCCTGGCTTCCGGTTCCGCCAGAATATGCTGAGCCGGAATCTGCGGCAACTGTTCCTTTACTATGTCGACATACTTTTCCGATGTCACCACCCAGAAATTCTCTTTCGGGCAGATACCCTTGAAACGCTCCACTGTGAGCTGAATCAGCGATTTTCCTACCCCCATTACGTCGATAAACTGTTTGGGATATTCGGATGTACTCATAGGCCAGAAACGGCTTCCTATGCCGCCTGCCATAATAACTATATGATTTTGCATATGGTTTATATTCAAGTTATAACTAAAAGATTTATCTGTTTTTATACATGCTCTCGTAATACTTCTGATAATCCCCGCTAGTCACATTATCCATCCATTCCTGATTATCCAGATACCAGCGTACGGTCTTTTCTATACCTTCTTCAAATTGCAGGCTTGGTTCCCAACCCAGTTCCTTCTGTAGTTTGGTAGAGTCGATGGCATAACGCATATCGTGTCCCAGACGGTCGGTTACGTATGTGATCAAATCCATATCTTCGCCTTCCTTTCTGCCCAACAGACGGTCTACTGTATTGATAACTACTTTGATGATATCGATGTTCTTCCATTCATTGAAACCACCGATATTATACGTTTCTGCAATCTTTCCGTTATGGAAAATTACGTCGATGGCACGTGCGTGATCTACTACATACAGCCAGTCGCGTACATTCTCACCCTTGCCGTATACAGGCAGTGGCTTGCGGTGACGGATATTATTAATAAACAGTGGAATCAGCTTTTCCGGGAACTGATACGGACCGTAGTTGTTCGAGCAGTTTGTAACAATGGTCGGCATGCCGTATGTATCGTGGAAAGCACGTACAAAGTGGTCGCTGCTGGCTTTCGAAGCCGAATATGGACTGTGCGGATTATACTTCGTATCTTCATAGAAGAATTCCGTACCATAAGCCAGATGATGTTCAGACGAAGAAGCCGTTGTAGTGAACGGAGGCTTCACACCTTCGGGGTGCGTCATTTCCAGTGCACCGTAAACCTCATCGGTAGAGATATGGTAGAAGCGTTTGCCTTCATATTTTTCAGGCAGGCTTTCCCAGTATACCTTTGCAGCCTGAAGCAGACTCAGTGTGCCCATTACGTTGGTACGTGCAAAGGTAAACGGATCTTTGATACTGCGGTCTACATGACTTTCGGCTGCCAGATGAATAATACCGTCTACGTGATACTGCTGCATCAGCTCCAGCATCTTTTCATAGTCGCAGATGTCGGCCTTTACAAACGTATAGTTCGGTTTGTCCTCTATATCTTTCAGGTTGGCCAGATTTCCTGCATAAGTCAGCTTATCCAGATTGATGATGCGATATTCCGGATATTTGTTTACAAACAGACGTACTACGTGACTGCCGATGAAGCCCGCTCCACCGGTTACTATGATATTGCGTTTAAAATTTTCCATAATTGTTTCTTGTTTGTGATGATTTATTTAAGCACTCCCATGTTTCTCATACACACTTTCAGTGAGTCGGTCCAGTAAGGAATCTTCAGTCCGAAAGTCTGCTTTATCTTGGTCTTGTCCAGTACCGAGTAAGCCGGTCGCGTAACCGGGCTGGGGAACTCGTTGCTGTGGCAGGGTTGTATGTCGCATGCGGTGTTTCCGGCCAGTTCGGCTATCACTTTGGTAAAGTCGTACCACGAACATACCCCTTCGTTGCTGAAGTGATAGATACCCGTCTTGCTGTATCCGTTTTTCGGTTCTTCGGCTGCATAGTCATTCAGAACCGCTTCGATGGCAACAGCCAGATCGAGCGCATAAGTCGGTGTACCTGCCTGGTCGAATACCACATTCAGCGCCGGTTTCGAAGCCGTCAGGTTCAGCATGGTCTTCACGAAGTTCTTTCCGTATTCCGAATACAGCCACGCTGTACGTATAATCACATAGTCACACCCTGTAGCTTCAATATATTGTTCCCCTTCTAGTTTTGTTTCGCCATACACACCTGTAGGCGTACCCTTCTGGTCTTCACGGCAAGGTGTATTATACGGATCACCTCCGAAAACATAGTCGGTGGAAATCTGGATAAGCAGACCACCTGCTTTCTTCATGGCTTCTGCCAGAATTTTAGGAGCAGTGGCATTCAGCTTACGGCAGAGTGCCGCGTCACTTTCAGCCTTGTCTACATTGGTATAAGCCGCACAGTTCACTATACAACTGATATGCTGTTCCTGTACCATTTTTTCTACGGCTTCTGCGTCGGTAATGTCCAGCAGAGTTGTTTCTACTCCTTCAGCTTCCACTACGTCGGTAAACAGGAAATTATACGAAGTTTCTTTGCTGATGATGCGCATTTCGTTGCCCAGCTGGCCGTTTGCGCCTGTTACTAAAATATTCATTTTCAATGAAGAATTTTGAATGCAAAATTATATAATTTCCTTATTAGAAAGGACCAAACTCAAAAGGAGAATCAAAATCTTTCAGCAATGAGTGTTTGGTATCCTTTTCACTCAGAATAGCATGTTCGGTAGGAATACGCCAATCAATGCCCAAAGAACTGTCCAGAATGCTGATACCACCGTCAGCTTCCGGATGATAGAAATTATCACATTTATACTGGAAGACAGCCGTTTCACTCAAGACCGCAAAACCATGAGCAAACCCCTGCGGAATGAAGAACTGGCGATGATTATCTTCTGTCAGCTCCACAGCCACATGCTGTCCGTAAGTAGGACTACCTTTGCGGATATCAACAGCCACATCCAGTACCGCTCCCTTCACGCAACGTACCAGTTTGCTTTGTGTGAATGGTGGACGTTGGAAATGAAGGCCTCTCATTACCCCGTAGGACGACATGCTTTCATTATCCTGAACGAATGTGATTTTTGCTACTTTTTCTTCAAATTCACGTTGTGAAAACGATTCGAAGAAATAACCTCTTGAATCCTTAAAAAGGCGTGGCTCGATGATAACCACACCTTCTATAGCTGTTTTAATAACTTCCATATTAATAGTCCAGATTACTTTTACCTGTATGTTCTACTTCATCTATCACTTGCAGCAGATATTTTCCGTACTGGTTTTTCAGCATAGGCTGTGCCAGTTCTCTCAGTTTATCAGCTGTAATCCATCCCTGACGGAAAGCAATGCCTTCCAGACAGGCAATCTTCAGTCCCTGACGCTTTTCAATAACCTCGATGAATGTAGAAGCTTCACTCAGTGAGTCGTGCGTACCTGTATCGAGCCATGCAAATCCGCGTCCCAGTGTCTGTACTTTCAGTTCCTTGTCGGCTAAGAACTCCTGGTTTACAGTCGTGATTTCCAGCTCTCCACGTGCAGACGGTTTGATGTTCTTGGCTACTTCCACCACCTTGTTCGGATAGAAATAAAGACCTACTACCGCATAGTTCGATTTCGGCTGAGCCGGTTTCTCTTCGATTGAAAGGCAGTTTCCGTCCCTATCGAACTCAGCTACACCGTAGCGTTCCGGATCACTCACCCAGTAACCGAATACCGTTGCTTTCTTTTCTTCTTCTGCTGTGCGCACTGCTTCCTTCAGCAATCCGGTGAGACCTGCGCCGTGGAAAATATTGTCGCCCAGTACCAGACAAGCACTATCGTTGCCGATAAACTTCTCTCCGATAATAAATGCCTGAGCCAGTCCGTCCGGTGATGGTTGTTCTGCATACTCAAAGCGCACTCCAAAATCGCTTCCGTCACCCAGCAGACGCTTGAACCCCGGTAAGTCGTATGGAGTAGAGATAATCAGAATTTCACGGATGCCTGCAAGCATCAGTACCGAAATCGGGTAATAGATCATCGGTTTGTCGAATACGGGGAGAAGCTGCTTGCTTACTCCTTTTGTAATGGGGTAGAGGCGAGTACCGCTACCGCCAGCTAAGACTATGCCTTTCATATTGTAAGTATTCTATTTAATTGTTTATAGTTATGGGACTTTATTTAGATAGATGTTTTGAATGTCCTTTGAAAAATACTCAGTTATTGGAATGGATTTTTATATATTCCTAATAATTGTTTCCCAAAATAAAAAAAGAATTTCATATCATCAATGAAATAACGTTTAAATAAACGTTTGGGCTCTTTTAAACAACGATATAGCCATTCCATTCCGATTTTTTGCCAAAATATAGGTGCACGTTTTAATGTACCAGCTTCAAAATCAATCGTAGCTCCTAATCCCATGAATATATCTATTTGGGGCATACGGTTACGATATTTTATAATCCACTTCTCTTGTTTGGGTGCACCTACACCAACTAATAGAACATTAGCTCCACTTTCGTTAATTATGCGAATCAGCTCTTCACATTCCTCTGGATTTTTCTCAAAACCATAAGAAGGAGAGTGTGCACCTACTACAATATTTCTTCCTATTTTTTGATTGATTCTTTCCATTGCTTTTGTTGCAATACCTTCTGCTGCTCCTAACAAAAAGATTTTGCAGTTCGGATCATTTTTATGGTATTCATAAAATGCTGTAAAGAAACTGGAACCGGGTATAGCTTCTGGTAAGGGATTTTTCAAAAGTTTAGAAAGTAAATATAAAATTTTACTATCACATATTATCCATTCTGCTTGTTGATATACTTTGTAAAACTCCTTATCCTTCTGCAATTTTACTAAGTGGTCAACATTAGGAGTTATAAGAACTCCTTTTTTTAGTTTGTTAAGAAGATTCTGCTGAGTAAGAGGAAGAATATCTACATTTAAAATTTTAGTCATAGCATGAGTCATAAAAATATTAAATAAAATACTTAATAGATAATGATATGATTCTTTTGAATATATCATTTTTTATATTCTAAACATTCTTTTTTTCTTTTAATTCTAAGTTTAGAAAAACTTTTTTATTTGTCTTGAACATCTTGATTAGTTTAGAATATAGGATAGCAGTAATATATGATGTTGTTAAAGAAATTATTGCAGATATCCATATAGATTTTATTGGAAGATAATATGTACAACAGCTAAATATAAGGACATGAACTAAATACCATTCATAGGAAATTTGGTTAGTAAAGATAATAAATTTTTTGAATATTTTGGGAAGTAGTTTGTAGGCTAATATAGCAATGGATAAATATCCCATTAAAGATGGTACATCATTGAATATTTTAAACCAACCACCTTTGATTCCTGTTATACCTGTAAGACCTACCCCTATTATGGCTATAGGAATTATATATCTATATGAAGGGATCTTTATAGATGGAAAATTCCTATTGTAATATATTTCTGCTAACTTCATTCCTAAAATAAATTCCCAAAGGTATTGTAGAAAAAAACTATTCCAAATTCTCATATCATTTGTCTTAAGTAAGACCGTAAGCATTCCCCATAATAAACTAATAAGAAAAGCTGAAGCTGTTCCATACCATTTATGTTTGCCCATAAATAATTTTACAAGAATAGGCCACAGTAAATAGAATTGTATAATAGTTGATATAAACCACATTTGATACCCTAATGAACCTTCTAATGATTCATTGAACATTTTAAATAAGAAAATGTGACTTAGTAATTCTATAAATTTGTTTTCTGATGAAGCATAACAAGGTATACATGCACTTAGTAATATAATAGCTATATAAGGAATATATACTTTTATAAATCTTCTTTTTAGAAAATTTATGTATGATAGTGGCTTGTTTAAATGTGAAAGGTATAACCCAAAACCGCTACATAAAATAAAAACATGTACGCCCGCTCCACCGAAGGAACTTGCCGTTCTGATTATTTGTGGTATTGGATAACTTTGTATTAAGTGCATTAAAACAATAGTAAAAATAGAAAATCCTCTAAGATAATCAATAATTTCTATTTTTTTCATATTAAATGTATGAATCGTGATTGAATATTTAATGTAAAATATTGATTTATTTTATAACTTTATTTATGATACTAGAAGCATATTCTATACTATATCTATTTTTAAATAATTGTCTTGCATTCTGTGCTAATTTTTGCTGTATTGTAAAGTTATTCATAAGTTCAATAGCTTTTGTTATTAAATCTTCAAAGCTATCTGCTTCTATATAGTGTATTCCCGGTATCATTGTCCGATCTGTTACACTTCCTTTTATTGCTACAATTGGTTTGTTATATTGTACAGCCTCAGCTATCTTAAGTTTGAATCCTCCTCCTACTAACTCAGGAACTATAGCTATTCTTGCTTTTTCATAGTAGGGAATTACAGATTCTACAGGACCTGTCATATGTACTCCAGGGAAATTTTTGTTTACATAATCTACATCCCTTTGATTCGCTCTCCCTACTATCATAAGTTCATGTTTGCTTTCTTTAAATCTTGAAATATTAGAAGCCTTTAATAATAATTTTAAGTTTACATATTTAGGTCCCCAATGAAAGGCTCCGCAAATAATAAATTTATCTTCTACTTTTTCTGTGCTAATCTTACAATTATCAATATCTATTACGGGAGGTAAGACTTCAATCGGTTTATTAGGAATAAATTTTTGAAATAACTCTTTATCTACATCGCATATTGTTGTTATACAGTCAAATTGACTAATATATTTTCTTTCATAATATTGAGTTTTTAAATAGTCTAGATAATAAGCTAATTTTTTTATAGGGTTACTTTGATATATATAAGTTGAACGTGAAAGTTGGGTCTCTAAGTTGTGGGAAATAAAGATCTTAGTTCCAGAAAAATCTTTTATATATTCTATTAAGTATGACAATCTGAACATATTTACAAAAATAGCGTCATACTTTTCTTTTTGTAATATTTCTGTTACTTCCTTTATCATTTGAGGGGTTTTTCTATTAGATATCATTGCCGGATATTTCGAAAACCCTATTGAAAGTATATTTTTATAAATGAAGGGAACATAAGTTAATTTATCTGCTTTTTTTTCTAGTTCAGAATAGGTTATATATTTATCTTTGGCTTCTTCATAATAAGCTACTACGTGTAAATATATGTCATTATTGTACTTAATACTATTAATTATATTCCAAGTGTATAAATCGTCTCCTCTTGATGCTTTCTCTGGATTATTATATGTTATGAATAATATTTTCTTCATGGTTAGTTGCATATTTGGGTAAGATATGATATAGAATTTCTTCTTTCTACATTTAAAATAGAATTCACTGAGTTATAATCAATACTTGTAAGACTTTCGTTTGTTTTTATTCTATCAGAAATGTATCTATTTTCTAGTTTACATAGTTTTAATAAACTACATACTCGTGTATTATATTTACCTGGAGAAACAGATAAAAATTCTTTGTTAAAATTTATTGCAAAGGCTGTTCCATGAAAAGAACTTGCTATAATGAAATCAGCATTAGCAAATAGATAAATAAAGTCTTTAATAGATGCAAAATTATATACTTTATCAACTCCTAAGCTTCTTTTAAATTTATATGTAGGACATACCCAATATAATTTTAAATTCCTTTTGTTGGCAATCTCTTTGGCTTGTTGTAAAACGAAATCATTTCTTCCTGATTCAACTGAATAAATAAGTAGATATTTATTTTCTTTCTTTTTCTTTTTAATTTTTATCATCGATAACCATTTTTCTTTTGTAAAAAGAAGTGTGGGGTCTAATACTTGAATTATGTTATTGATACCAATATTATGTAAAGCTTCTACTCCAAAATGCTCCCTTACTGATATAGCTTTGTATTCAAGTAATAATTTTTTAATTTTTTCTTTTTCTTGAATAGGAAAGCTATTTAATCCTATGCTTGCTGCATAGGCATATTTTCTTTTTTTTGTAAATGATAGAAAAAAACTTTCATCGATACCATTATTATAGTTACTATTCCAAACCTGATCACTTCCTGTAAGAAAAATATCTGCTTTAGGTGGGGCTTGCTTAAGTTCATTGTAATTTCTATATAAAGGGGTCATTTTTACATTACTAGTCAGGAAGCGTTTTACTTGCCATATCATAAAAGGATATAGTAAAGTATAAAAAGATGCATAAGATAACCTCTTGAAAAGAGACATTTGAGTATTTTTGAGATAACCTACTGCTACTTCTTTTGAGGAAATATATGGACGTGTGTAATTAATTATTATGGGATCGTGACCTAATGATTTTATTATTTCATAGGTGGCATAAGCTTGTAAATATGTACCATAATTTATATTATCAACGATAGTTATGATTGCTATTTTCATAATTATAAAACTTTATTTTTTATTGTATATAAAATCTTATATAATTTAGGATTAGTTCGAAGGATTTTTTTTATTATAAATTTTATATAGTTTGTATCAATGCCTTTTTTTATAAATGGATCTATAATTGAATAGGGATTTTCATCAATGTTGTCATAAATATGATTTCTAATATTAGGACGAGGGGTTGATTCATATAAACATTTGTTTATTACTTTGGCTTGTTCATAGGTAGCTTCTTGAATGATTATAGTGTCTTTTATATCATTGAACACCTTATTCCCCTTATCAGAATTTATAATGACTAGAGAAACTCCATAATCGCAGTGAAATTTGTTGCTAAACATGTTTATACCCCAAAAATCTGCTAATGTAATGTCCGAAACTCTTTTTTCAGTTGTAAATTTACACTTATAGCAACATTCTCTGTTTAGTGCGCCATTTATAAAAGCTGTGAAGTATGCATTCTGGATAGAGTTATAATATATTTTCTTTATATGATTATTTTTATTGTCTATTGCTATAGCAGTAGAAGAAGAACAATTCCATCCATTAATACTTTTATCTCTGAATTTATATTGAATTATTTTAATATTTTTTTTACGTTCTATTTCTTTTAAAAATATGTTAAATGCCTTAGGAGAAGGAACTCCATGACAAATTAAGTCTGAGGTTATGAGAAATTCACTATCAGTTTTTAAAAATAATTTTAATGCTGCAACTTGACAGGAGGTTCCTACAAAATAAACATATCTTTTCTCAGATATTAGTTTTCTTATTTTTTTAAAAACATTTTGGATATCAGATTGTAAATATTTGCTTCCACGCAATCTTTCTAGATCTTTTTTATTATCTACACTGCTATGTATTAAGATCATGTTTTTGTCAAATGCAGCTCCAAAAACTATTCCATTATGATTCAGGACGAATTGAGATATTGATGAAAAAATCCCCCCACTCGAACTTTCCATTAATATTGAGTGATTTTTATTAACTGCTGCATAAACTTTCCCTTTAGGTAATTTGACTTTTTCAGAATTTAATGCAGGGCAAACTTTTCTACACTGCTTGCAGTTAATGCACTGTTCCGTGTTTATAGTTGGGTATTTAAACCCCTCTTTATTAACTGTAAGTTCTATGCATTTTTTGGGACATATTTCTGCACATGCTCCACAACCGACACAATCTTGACTTTCGATAATATCTTGTATCATAGGTATTTGTTTAGGAATGTGATACATAATTTTATTAATGATTCCATATATGTCATATGATGTATCTTAGCAAAGGCTTTTATATTATTGTTAATAAATTGTTTATTTGTGAAACTTGTCAAGTATTTGGTTCTTGAGATATAGCCATATAAATTAATTAAATTTATTTTCCAGTTAGGTTGTGTTGAAGAAAAAAAGTTTTTATTCCATTCCAGATAATTGATTAACGCATTAAGTTTTCTTTCAACTATTGCTTGGGAAGTTGTTGGAGTGATATTGTCTGGACTTATTCTCCAATATATATAGTCCGTATAGATTGTTTTCATTCCTGTATTAGCACAAAATTTTATCCATGTTGCAGTATCACTTCCCCATGCGAGATCAAAATTTTGAAATCCATTAGTCTTTTTATAAATATCTCTAGAGAAAATATTTTCTACAACTAAACTTAATAATTTTCCCATCATTTTTCCTTTGTAAAGTGAATATGAAGATATGACTTCAGGATATTGGGATTTTTTTCCTGTTTCTTCCCCATTTTGATTGATTTCTTTTACGTTGAAATGAAATACGTCATAGTTATTTGTTTTAATTGTATTATAAAATGATTCAACACATCTTTTTCCCATGATGTCATCATCTGAAAATAGCCAAATCCATTCTTCTTCTTGTGTTAGGGATATACATCTTTCCCATTGTTTTACAAGATCTTTTCCTCCTAAATTGGTGTCAAATCGTTTATATATAATATTAATTTTATTTTCAAATTGCTGTACAATAGAATAAATATCCTCTGGACTATGATCGTCGCCAATATAAAGAGTAAAATTTTTACATGTTTGTTGGCTTATTGATTCTAATGTATCTCGAAGATATTTTGCTTTATAGGCTGGAATTACAATTGCTAGCTGGTGTGTTTTCATTATCTTGCTGTTTGTTTTTTTTGAATATTATTTATAATCAATGTTTGTACTATTGTAAGGCAAATAAGAAATTGAGGATTATAATTTTTGAAGCAGAAGTTCATAATTCCCATTGTTACTAATTCATAATAGATTTGTAATAAAACAAGATCCTGTACTCTCCATCCTTTTCTTTGTCTTTTTTTTATAAAATGTATGACTAGTAGTGTAAGGGTTGTAAAAAAAATAACCGTATAAGTTTTATCTAAATCCGAATATATATCTCCTACTATTGTATAAAATATAGTATTAGGTATATCTTGTAATCTTTCCCAATATTCTCTTCTTTCTGCATTACTTTTGAATGTTTTTAGACCTAATAATGATTTTGCGAATGAGAAAGAATTATCTCCTTTTGTTCTTACTTTGGAATCCCACATTTGTCCGGAAAATGCTAATGGACCTTCCCCAATATACAGAGATACCCATGTTACTAGTCCATCTTTAACGTTATTTTTTGTTTCAAATGTAGAATATCTAGACCATGTAATTATAGATAAGGATATTATAAGTATAAAACTGACTATTATAATTGTTCTATTTAATATTTTTTTTATGGAGCTTTTTAGTTGATTTTTATATATAAAATAAAAAAATATAATATAATTACAATAGTTTACTAGAGTACCTCTTCCTCCTCCAACTAAAGAATGTAGAGTAGTTGATATTATACAAAAAATTATGGCTGCTAAAGCCATTTTATTTCTTTTGGGGGCAGATATTATATAGAAAAAAAGAGGTATTTGCCAAAAATATAGATAGTATTTTAATTGATTAAAATAATAAATTAAATCTTTATTTTGTTCTGTATTTTCATATGAATTAGCAAAACTCGTTATATTGAATGATGATAATTGCATTAAATCTGTAATAAATGGAACTATTGATACAATTCCTAAAAAGATTGCAATTCGTTTAAATATAATATCTAATCCTCTACTTTCTATTTTTTTTATGGGGCTTTTATCTAGAATTTTAAATGGATAGCATAAAATTAAAATATTAACTAATAAAAATAGTAAAGGAAGGAATTCAATGTTTTTATAGTCATGTTCCTTTTGTATGACAAATGTTAACATGTAATAATATACAATTGAACCTAGTATTGCTACTAAATAGTAGCTTAATGTTATTTTGTACATTGAATATTGTTTTCGATGATAAAACAATATAATAATTAAAGTACATGCAAAGAGGATAAGATAACGAAGGGTACTATCTATAATCATACGATTATGAGTTTATTATTTCTGATAATTTCTTTAGACTATTTTGAGGCAATAATATATTTTTAACTTTTTGCATATTCTTTATCCATGTTTCTTTGTTCGGAATATTGTTAAATTCTGTTATCGTTTTATGTAACTCTTCAATTGTAGAGCATAAAACTCCCATTTCTCCATATTTATCAAATAAGTATTTAAAATATTCATTTGAAAGGGCTATAATAGGTTTTTCATTCCATATTGCTTCAAGTATGGAACCACTTGCTGTTAGTTTATAGCCATTGGTATCATATAGCATTAGAATGTAGTCCATTTTCTGTATATTTGATAAATATAATTCAGAAGGAAGAAGCTCGTTATTCGGATTAAGCGTTTTGTCTATAATTTGATGAATGTCATTGTATGAGCCTGAAATTTTACTAATAGGGAATATTTTAATATTTTCGGGTAACTTCTGAGATAATAGTTTATTTAAATTGTTTAATCCTCTTCCCTTCTTAATTAAACTGATAATGCCTATTTTGATAAAGTCATTATTTTTAGTTGATAAAAGTGGAGTTGACACTTGTTCTCTAATATATGGATGATCAATGGAGTAAAATCTTTTTGCATTATTTGAAGAAATTATTGTTGATATGTATTTTTTCATATTGTCTCCTAATACGATAAAGTGGAAGTGTCTGTTAAATGGAATACATTTAAAACAGATTCTTAGATATATGCCATATATATAATTAATATATCCATTCCATTTAATGTGGATGTTTTCTAATTCAGAATGACATAATATATAGAGCTTATTTCGTTTTAATATGGAAATTAATGATAATGTTATCAATGAAAAATATGTATTATTATTGTAAAAAACGTCACAGTATTTAGGAGAATTCATATAATAATATATATCTCTAAAACTTACAATCGCTAAATAAAATAGAAAATTTAGACTTTTCCATCTTTTAAAGTTGTGTATCTTTATAGGTTTATAATATACATTATTTAAAGAATATCCTAATTGAGAGGCTTGCATTTGTATTTTTTTTAAATAATTCTCTTCTCCTATATATTCTACTTTGGTATATATTTGGGCTAGCATTATGATCCATGTGAGATTTATAACTTCGTGATGTGTATTTCTTGAAAATGGATCTATTAATCTTGCATTCTTCATTAGTTCTATTGTTTACAAAGTTCATTAAAAAGTTTTTCCCATTTGTTAGCAATGGAATGAATAGAGAATATTTTGCAACTATTTATTCCATTAAATGCTAATCTTTTTCTGTATTCATCGTTTTTCATTAACCTTATTAATTCTTTTGTATATCCATCAATATCATTATCTTCTATAATGACTCCATTCTCGGAATTGGTGATGATGTCATGTAAACTTTTATACGTGTCCATAACAATAGGAACTGTTGCATATTGTTGTGCTTCAACAAGAGTCATGCCAAATCCTTCGAAAGCTGAAGTCATCATGAAAATTGAGGCTTGGTTGTAGTACTTTTGGGGATTTTGGAACCCTTCAAAGGATACTCTTTGTAAAGATAAACTTTGAGCCAATTCTTTGGTTTTGTTTAAATCTGGACCATCACCTACAATTTTGAGTGACCAATTATTCAGGCTTGTATCCTTTTCAATATTTTTCCATATTTTTAGTACATAAGACAATCGTTTATGATATTCAAATATCCTTCCCACAAAAAGAACTTCATTATGTTTAGTATGATATAAAGTTGGATCATATTGGAAATCATAAGTTAAAGGGTTAGATATTGCACTAATTTTATGGTTGATATCTTCAATATGTGATAATTGCATATATTCTTTTGCAAAAGAGGGTGATAAAAAAATATATTTATCACTTAATTGATAATTTAATTTGTGATTGTCTAATTGTCTTTTAGTTGCAATCCTTTGGAAGAGTGATTCCCCTAATATTGAGTATGCGATTTTCCATTTTCCATGTGTTGGTTTTTGTTCTTTACGAATAATATCCAAGTGCCAACATGTAATTAATTTGCAATTTGTATTTTGTTTGGCTTGGAAACATAGTTTTGTACATCCCCATTGATTAATCATGACATCAATGTGTTTTTCTACAATGTAGTTGTGAAGAATTGTAATATCCTTATTAGTGTAAGTTTCTGTCGTATCTAAAGAAATTTCATGTATTTTTTTTTCTATCTGATAAGGCATAATATCACTTATTTTTTTATACTTATAAGCAATATACACATTATGATTTCTTTTTACAAATTCATTGGCTAATGATGCTGTAATAGTTTCTCCACCTCCATACACAGGCCAGTAGCGCATAATATATAAAATGTTCATAGTCTTAATTGAGGGATTTTTTTAAATATTTTATTGATTTGTTTCTTAACTCATTTAATTTATTTGTGATATTTGTATAATCTATATTTTGTAGTTCTAACGTGTCATTAATTGACTTTAATCTGTTCTCTAAGTTTACTGCTTTTAATAGAGATATAACTCTGCTATCTCTTCCGTCATTTAAATTGATTGAATAGAAAGATTTCTCTAATATAATGGATAAAGCTGTTCCATGAAATGATACAGTTACAATTAATTCTGCATATAGTACTAAGTTTAAGAATTCTAGAGGATTAACATATTGCATTCCGTTATGCTTTATCCTATAGTTCATACCTGATGCATTGATTATTTGGGCATTTATTTTTTTTGCTAGAGGAGATACTTGTGATAATAATGCAGATTGAGGGCCTCGTGCTTGGTATATGAGAATGTATGGTTTCTTAACTAAAGGCTTAGAGGGGATATATTTTAACCATTCTTGTTTATTTAATAATAACGTTGGATCTAAAACGACGTCTATTTGAAGATTTGATTGCTTTTTTAGAAAGATTGCAAGATTTTCTTCTCTAACACTAAGATGGTTAAAATCTTTTATTCTTGAAATTAGAGTATTAGTTTGTTGTGGTGTAATATGTTTTTCTGAGAAACTTGCTGCATACGCTATTTTAAGCTTATTGGAATTATTAAAATGTAGCGTATACATTTCATCTATTTTTTTATTTGTGATTTCTGGATTCCAAATTTGATCGCTTCCTACAATAAAACCATCGTATTCTGATTGGGCTAGTTCTTGTGGGGTTTTATATGTTTCTTTTGATATTACAAAATATTTATGTCTAAATTTTTTGTAATGGATTTGAGTTCGTATCCATGTAAATGTATCAAAATATAAATGTAGTATTCCCTGTTTTATGACAGAAAATATGCCGTTCTTTAGATGTGAATTTCTAAAAAAGGTGTAAGGCGTTTTTAAATATTTAGGAGTATAATTTATAAATTCAATAGTATAGCCTAGTGATTTTAATTTTGAATAAAGTGCAAAGGCTTGAAGCTGTGCTCCTATATTTAGAGCTGAATGAAATGTTAATATACCGAATTTCATGATTTTATATCTTTAATATTTTGTAAATTCTATTTTTCAACTTTCTAAGGAAAAATCTAAACCCAACGTTTCCATATCTTTTTAGAATATAATTAAATCCTTTGTATTGATAATCTTTATAAAAATCTTGAGATTTATTGCAAAATATGCTCGGTTGTTTTAGATTATGTTGGCAACAAATACTTTTATTGGAAGCGATAATATTTAAATTTCGTTTGATATCCTCGAAACAAATTTCTCCTTTTTTGGTATTAATAAATAATAACGAGCATCCTTTGTTGTCTTTATTGAATTCAGAAGATAGTTTTTCCCATCCCCAGTAGTCTGCTAAAGTAAAATCTGATGGACGATTATAATTGGTATAATAACATTTTGAACAAGAAGGTCGCAACATGATATGACTATAGAAAAGATAAGTATAAATTGTTGATTCTTTTTTCATCTTATTTTCAAATACAAATGACTCAATATGTCCATTCCAACCAATGCGTGATTTATCTCTGAAATCTACTTTTATGATTTTTTGTTTATATTTTTTTTCTAAATAGGTGAGATAGTCTTTCCAAATATTTGGTGATGGAACCCCATGACAGACTATATCTACTAAAATTAGATTTTCACGTAAACGTTTTCCTATATAAGATGTTAATCCTGCTGTTTGACAAGGCGTCCCTGAAAATAAAACGGTTAAGCCTTGTCTTAAATCTTCTTTTACTAGAGTAAATACCCCTCTTAAATCGCTTTGCACATATTTTGAACCTTTAAAATCATTACGCTCGTTTTTTGTGGTTGCTCGTTTATGTACTACACGGAAATGATCTGTGTAACCAGCACCATATACGACTCCTCCTTGCTCTAAGATGTAGTCAGAAATAGCGATAAAGGCAGCACCGCTTCTGCTGGTTTCTACTTCATGAATATCTTTGTGGCGAGCTGCATAAATCTTTGGACTAGGAAGGTTTAAACTTCTGTCATAATTAGAGTTGAAAGCACACACTTTCTCGCAAAGACCGCAATCAATACATTTTTTTTCATCAACTTTGGGATATAGAAATCCCAATGCGTCAGGTTCCATATTGATTGCGTGATGCGCACAAACGCTTGCGCAAGCAGTGCATCCACAACAATCTGCTTTATTGGTTATCTGTATCATTTTCGGGTAATTTTGGATTTGATTGCGTTTAATTTTTGGTGAATGAATTGCCGTTCTTGATAATTGCAGCCTATAAAATAAATACTGGTGAACGTACAAATAACTGCAATCAGACTAATTAGAATAAAGTTGATAAATGATTTATCAATGTAGTATGCACTAATTAATGGGAAGATTGCGGCTGTTATACTAACAATAATAATGTTAAAATAAACTTTTTTCAGATATTTGATTATAGAGAGGTTAATCATTTTTCTTAATAATATTAAGCGAGCCCCCAGACAACATTGAGAGATACAGATCGCTACTACGATAACTATTTCTGGAAAGTATCCTATCCGTAAGAGTATGTACGATACAGGTAAATTCATCATTTGTAAGCCACCTACAATTATCTGGTAATTGCGTATTTTTCCCGTCGCAAGCATGGCAGTAATTAGTGGTTGTGAAATAGATTCGCTCAAAGCAAATATTAAAATCAGTTGTACAAAAAGAACTGCATGCTCAGGGACTATTTTCAGCCATAATGTTAAGATATAATGGGTATTAACTAAAATAGGTAATGATAGTAAAAATAGCATATAGAAAGAGAGGCGTGCTCCTTGAAAAATAAGAGTCATCATATACTCTTTATCTCCTGATGCATACGATTTGGTTATTTGTGGATTAAGTGCTGTCATGAAGTTTGTTACAAATTGATTGACAGCATTATTTACTTGAAAAGCAATTCCTCTTGCAGCGTTAACTGTTGGACCACAAAATAGATTGATAACAACGTTTCCTCCCTGGTCGCGCAATATAGCTGACGATGCACCTATAAAATTCCATCCGGCAAAGCCAAACATTTGTTTTAGCAGTAGTTTGTCCCATGAAAAATGGTAAGTACATTCACTGAAATGCCGCTTACAGTAATTTCCATATGTAAGACGTACTATAAGTGCTACTACACACATCAGAATGGCATAAAATATCAGTTTGTCTATTGGGGAAATCGTAATGAGGTATGCGATGGTCAGTTTTCCTACAGCTTCCAATATGCTGATATAGGCAAATGCTGACATCTTTTCGTGTGCTATGATACTGGCATTATAAGGTACACTTATCAGGTTAATCGCAAAAGTGATGATAGAAAATTGGAATACCCAGTTCGCAGCCTCCATTCTCACTTCAGGTATGTTCATTTTGATGTTTAAGAACCAGATACCAATTGTTTCGGCTAATAAAATAATAATCCCTGCCAATCCAAACTGGATAGTGACTGCTGATGAAAATATTTTATTGAGGTTTTCTTTGTTTCCTTTTCCTAATTCATACGTAATGAATCTGCTAATAGCTGTAGAGAGCGATCCTGATAGGACAGAAAACATAGCTACAACTCCGCCTACAACGTTGTAGATACCGAAATCTTCTACTCCTAATGCATTGAGTACGACACGTGAAGTGTAAAGACTGACTGCCATTAAGAATAGCATCCGAAAATAGAGTAATAGAGTGTTTTTGGCTATCCTTTTATTGTTTTCTGTCGTATTGCTCATTTTTATTGAATAAATTCCACAAGGTAGGTACAACTCTTATAGATAAAATCTATATTATTCTTGTACCTCCCTGTGGATATAAAGCTACTTTTTATTTTACTTTTTCTGTTGGCTTTTCTTTTCTCCGGCTTCATAACCGTAACCATAGCCGTATCCATATCCATAGCCCTTGCCATAACCATACTTGGCACCGTAACCATAGCCGTAGCTGTTCTTACGCTTGCTCATGTCGATGTCGTTGATAACGGTTGCCAGTTTCGGGAACTTATGCTCGTCGCGCAACACATTGATATAGCGGTAGCCGGCTTTCGGGGTTACGTCGGCACGGCATACATATACGCAGATGTCTGCCACACGGCCGATGATGGCGGTATCGGTCACCATACCGATGGGGGCGGTATCGAGAATCACGTAATCGTAACGTTCTTTCAGCTGGTTGATGGCATCTTCCAGTACGGTGCGTGCTACCAGCTCGGTCGGGTTGGGAGGTACCGGTCCGCCCGGCAGGATATCCAGATTCGGGCTGATGTCCGAGCGCTGGATCATGTCGGTCAGCTTCACATGGTCGGGATCGCTCAGGTAGTTGGTGATACCTTCGGCACGGCGGCTCAGGTTGAACACCTTGTTCAGACCGGGCTTGCGGATATCCATACCTACTACGATGACTTTCTTGCCCAGGTAGGCGAGACTCACGGCGGTGTTTCCGGCTACAAACGATTTTCCTTCACCCGGCTGGGTAGAAGAGAAGAGGATAACCTTGTCGGTCTTGCCCAGCATGAAGAGCAGGTTGGTACGCAGGCCGCGGAAGGTTTCTTCCATGATGTCGTTCTTGTTTTCGCGTACCACGATGGCACCGTGCTCCGGCTTTTTGCCTCGTGGCAGTTCGCCCAGAATAGGTACGGTGGTGAGTTTCTCTACGTCGTCGCGGTTTTCTATCTTGTACTTCAGCAGGTCGCGCAGGTAGACAAAGCCCACGGGGATGCCTAGCCCGATGATAAGGGCGGCAAGGGCGATGACTTTCTTCTTAGGAGATACCGGATACTGGTCTGCCTGTGCTTCCTCGATGATGCGTCCGTTGGTAGCGGTGGCTGCCAGGGTAATGGCATTTTCCTCACGCTTCTGCAGCAGCATGATATAGAGCTGTGCCTTGATTTCCTGCTGGCGGGAGATGGTGAGGAACTCTTTTTCCTGCTGCGGGGCGCTGTTGATGCGGCCTTCGAACTTGCGTGCCTGACGGTCGATGTCGCTGCGGGTAATCTGGAGTCCTTTCAGTACGCTGGCTACCGTGGTCTGTACATTGTGGCGCATGGCCTCGATGCCGGTATTCATGTTTACTACGGCAGGATTGTTCTCACTCGAGGTACGGAGCAGCCGCTTGCGCTCGATAAGCATGGTGTTATACTGGTCGATGACCGAACTCAGGTTCTGGTCCTGCAAGCCTACATTGGCAGGAATGACTTCCTGTTCGTTGGCAGGATTGTTGATATAGTCGCGCAGGAATTCTACCAGGCGTATCTGAGTCTGGTTTTCGATGCGCAGCTGTTCGTATTTGGAGTTTTCTTCCAGTGCGAGTTTCGCGTCGCTGGTCAGGTCGGTCAGTCCCGATTTCTGCTTGAAGTCAGCCAACTGGGTTTCGGTACTGCCCAGTTCCTGATTGATGATGCCGATACGGTCTTCGATGAAGTCTGCCGTCTTCTGTGCCACCTCGTTCTTCTCGTCGTTGGCATCCTGATTATAGAAGGCTACCAGGCAGTTGATAAAGTCGGCGGCACGCTGCTTGTCGGTATTCTGTAAGGCTATCTGGGCGATGGTGGTAGTTTTGGAAGTGGCTGATACGCTCAAATAGGTTCCATAGCTTTTGGCTACGGCAGTAGGAGCACCCACATAAGCTGCCAGGCGGATATCGCCGCTTTCCTTAGCCTTCCATTCGTTCAGGATGGAATCGTTTGCCGTAAAGCTGAACACACCCGCCGGGGTGGGGAATACGGCAGGAAGTTTGTCGAAGGTCTTTTCCGTTTCCTGTTTTTCCTCATTGAGGGTATAGCGTACCTTGACGTACAGTTTGCCATCGGGGCTGTAGCTCAGCTTCAGCCGCGCGCCTGCCTCCAGCTTTTCGGCCTCTTCGGGCGACATGAATACATTGATAGGAGAGCTCTGGTACAACGGGATGTCGTAGCCCAGCATGCGGTCCTCTGCCATGGAAGTGTAAAGTCCCAGCTGGGTGATTACCTTGCGGATCAGGGTGCGGCTTTTCAGGATTTCCACCTCATTGTCGAAGTTGTTGCTCATGGATAGCCCGCCCAGGCTCTGCATGGCCTCGAGTGCTCCGGATGCTGCTCCCATGCCGCGCTTGCTGGAGTCGTCTTCCTTGATAAGTACGGCGGAAGTTACGTTATACACCGGTGCCTGATAGCGCAGGTACACAAAGGCGAGGATGAGGCAGACGATGACGCTTGCCACAAACCAGGGCCAGTAGGCAAGGTATTTGAAGAAGATGGCATAGAGGTTGATGCTCTCTTCGTGCTGCTGTTCGTTGTTCGGGTTCTGTTCTTCTATCATAATGTTTGCTGTATATTCTTTGGATTTTTTAAGGAAAATATTTATCGCAGGATGTTGACAATCAGGCTGGCAATGGATACCAGAATGGAAGTGGCCGAGATGACGGTAGTGGTTGTGTTACCGATGTCGGAGTTCTTCGCCTTGGTCTTGTTAGGAGTGACGTACAGGATGTCGTTCTGCTGCAGGTAGAAGTAGGGCGACAGGATAAGGTCGCTCTTGGTCAGGTCGAGCAGCATGATTTCGCGCTTGCCGGTAGCATCCTCACGGATCAGCTTCACATTGTCGCGTACACCGTATACGGTCATGTCGCCTGCCATAGCGAGGGCTTCGAGCACGTTTACCTTTTCGTTGCTCACGGTGAAGGTTCCCGGACGGTTTACTTCGCCCAGTACGGAAATCTTGTAGTTGGCCATACGTACGGTCACGATAGGTGCTTCCTTAAGGTAGGGTTTCAGACCTTCGCGTATCAGGTCTTCCGCCTGGTTTTTGGTAAGTCCGCCCACCTTGAGGCGTCCCAGTACAGGGAAGTCTATCTCGCCGTCGTTGTTTACCAGATACTGCTGCAGCGTAGGCTGCGTGGTGGTATTGATATTGGTCAGTGCCGCGTTCAGCGGAGTCTGTACGGTCAGGTTGAAAGGAGCTGCTGCCTGCGGGTCGGTAGTATTTATCGTGATGCTGAGCAGGTCTTTAGGCATGATCTTGGCATCGTAGAGCGGAATTTCCTTTCCGTACTGGTTTACGGCTTCCGGATCTTGCAGGTAAGGAACGTTTTTGTAGGAGGTACATCCCGACAGCCCTGCCAGAAGTACCAGTATCAGTGTGAATGCTTTGAATTTCATAAGATAAATGTATGTTTACAGATTTTTTATTCGGTTATTTTCCCATCAGCCGGGCAAAAAAGCCTTTCGGCTTTTCGGGTTCGTACTCCTGTTCGTACTTGCGCATCAGGTCTTCATAAGAAAGCTTCTGGTGTACCATTTCGTAAATGGTTCCCCAGTCCGGCAGTCCGCCCAGGTTGCGGTCGTCGATGAAGAGGTCTGCTTTCAGTTTGCGCGAGTAGTGATTGTTCTGCCCTTTTTCTTCTTCGGGGTAATCGCGGTTGATGGCATAAAAATCCAGTCCGCGTTCATGGCAGAACTGTACAGCCTCGTCCAGCAGGCGACCTTCGCGTACACTCCATAGTATCAGTTTATGGCGTTCGGCCTGCAGTTTTTTTAATGTCTCGATGGCAAAAGGAATTTCCTTCCCGATGGAAGGATACTTGTGCTCGACGATGGTTCCGTCGAAATCTACGGCAATAATCATTTTGTCAATTAATAATGGATGTTACTATGTTATGTGAATGCCACAGTCAGGCACTTCATGCCAGAATCTGAGAAAAGTTGCTTATAGTGTTGGTGGGCATATCGTTGCTTTTCTGTGGCATTTTTCTTTCATTCTATATCTTCGATGGTTTCGCACCAGGTGTAGCTCACTTTGAGCAGGGCGGTGCTTTGGGGCATTTCGATGGCGATGTAGTGGCGGCCTCCGTAGCGGAGGAACTTGCCGGTCACACCGTAGAGCGGACCGCGGCGTACTACCCGGACGGGGACGCTGCGCTTGCCGCGAAGCTTTTCGGAATCGATGAACCGCGTGCCCTGGATGTCGGGGCTGGTGGCATGCATGAAGTTCTGCATGTCGCGTTCGCTCACCGTGCAGTAGTCGTTGCCGTTGCGCTCCTTCTTCAGGAAATAGACGGGCAGCGGGGCTTCGGAGGCGAACTGCCGGCACCAGTTGGCGTCATAAGGACAGTGGATGAAAATCAGGTTGTGGATGGCGGGTACGAGTATGTGGCTGCATTCACCCTCGCGCCCGGTGTCGCGGAGCTCGTATGTCATGGGGATGTAATGCTCGATACCCTGCTCTTTGAGATAGGCGGCTACTGTAAGTTCTTTGTTGTACACCGTCTGCAGGGGAAGCCATACCTGTTCTTTTTCCATGTCTGTGGATGTTTGTCCTTCTGGTTTTTTGTTCCCTTTTTTCTTGATTGAATGTTTGTTGAGGTACGGATATACCTCTCTCTCCTTCCTAGCGCCTGAAAAACACTATGAATCAGTTTGTTATCTCCAAATATGGAAGATGACGCACATCGTGCTTCTGTCTAGGATCCGCTCCCACAGCCGCATAGGAAGTCGTTCTTCGGCGCAAAGATAACAAATTTATATGCAGAAAGGTTTATTTTAACCCTTTTTTTAGATATGATTGTTCGATTTTTTTATTTTTACACAAGGACTGCCGTCTTTTTCCGAATGTGGACGCAAACGGGCTGGCTTGTCAATTTATCCGTTTTTTTGTCGATTGGTACAAAAAAATCTCCGGATGCCGGCATCATGTGCGGACAATGTCCGGAGATTTTTTTGAATATTCGTACGAAAAGCCGGAGCTTTTGTACGAATATCCGGGTAAACTTCCTGATGTTTACTTCAACTTTTCAGCTTTTTTTCCCGTCGGGCTGCCTTTTCGGGAGTCCGTGCCCACGGAAAGCTGCTTCAGAATCCTGAACTCGTTTTCTCCCGGCTCCTCGTCGGGATCGGCCTCGCGTACTATCAGGTTCGTCTTGTGCATGATGCAGCTCTCTATGATCAGTCTCAGGGTGGTTACGTCGAAATCTATCTCGCACACCTGTTCGGCTGCCTTGAAGAAGGTGGCCAGCGTCTTGAAACGGAAGTTGCGGACGGTGTCGAAACACGTATGCGTGCCGATGCCCGTGATGCGCTGGATTTCCGACTTCGATACGTGCGACAGGGCGCACAGTGTATCGATGAACTTTCTTAATTCTTTGAGCCACTCGTCTGTCTGTTGCTTCGTAGGCTCGCACGAAGCGTATAATTTTTCGAAATATTTCATTAGTCTTGTCTCTCGGGGGTTATCTCTGCCGTATAGGGCAGTAATTAATACTCTGCCAATCGGTATTTTTACCGGTGAAAGACAAGAACGGAAGTTTACCTGTCAGGTTCTGTTGATGACACAAAGATAACGGAAAAATCGTGGCTGAACGTTTTTCTTTGCGAGAAAAACTTCCCTTGCTTTTACTCTTTCTTTTAATATATAATAGGAAAGGGTGGCAACCCTGGTGGTGCTCTTGTGGCCCGCCGGACATTGTAATAACTTGTAACTCTGAGGGTTTGCTATGCTACACTTTGGTGACGGTGGTGGCCCGCCCTTTCGGGTTGCGTAAAAAAATGAAGAATTATGGAGGTGATAACAACTATGAAAAATCCTGGCAATCTGGGCTTTCTGGTACTTTCGAGGCGACTGCTTACCCAGATGTTTGCCGAAATGTACGGAAAGTGGCATTCCGACTCGCAGGCGTATGTGTATCTGCTCATGGCGGCGTGCTTTACCGATCAGGGTGATACCCCTGGATGCCTGAAACGGGGCGAGCTGTTTTTCTCAGGAAGGGAGCTGAGTCTGCGCTTCGCCTGGAGCCGGAGGCATGTGAACCACTTTATCGGAGAGCTGGAGCAGAACGGTGTGGTGGAGGTGATGAAGGTGCAGAACTGTTCGAAGCTGCGTCTGCTGCACTACGATACGCTGTGCCGCATGCGGGTGAAAAACGGTGCGGACGGAAGGCGCAGGAGCGCGGGCGACGAGATGTTCGAGGTGTTCTGGGAACAGTATCACGACATGACGCAGCAGCCTGCCCTCGACATCGAGGCGGCGCGCAAGGCGTGGGGGAAACTGACGCTGGCCGAGCGAGAGGAGGCGGTGGGAAACATCGAGATGTATCTCTGCATGCTGCCGTCTATCGACCGGGCTCGTACGGCGCTGAAGTATTTGCAGATGAAGAGTTTTGTACTCAATTGATTATATTTTTATCTGTGTTGTCTGATGAAACTTTTTAAATTGTCAATCATTGCTGTCCGATAAAACTTTTCAAACCCTCAGTAACTTGTTGATATATAAGAATCAAGCAATAATTTTAACAGGAGGGATTATCCGTAAAGGCAATCGGATTTTCAGTAATGTGAAAAGCAGTATCGGACAGCAGTCATATTTTTAGGATTATGGGGATGGTTTATGCGGAAGAAATAGAAGGGGCGGTACTGGGGGCGTGCCTGCTGGAGCGTTCGGCTCAGGCGGTGGTGCTGAAAAGTCTGCGTGCCGAGATGTTTTACCTGACGGCGCACCGGGTGGTGTTCGAGGCGATAAACGCGCTGTATGCCCGGGGAGCGGCGGTGGATATGCTGACGGTGACCGAGGAGCTGCGTGCTCAGGGACGGCTGGACGATGCGGGCGGTCCGTTTGCCGTGGCGAAACTGGCGGCGGGGGTGGCTACGTCGGCTCACCTGGAGTATCATTGCGGCATCCTGTTTCAGTATTACCTGAGGCGGAAGCTGGTGGAGGTGCTGACACGGGAGCTGGCGGCGGCAAACGATATGACGTGTGATGTGTATGATGTGCTGATTGATACGCAGCGGGAACTGGGGGCGCTGCTCGAGGATTCGCCGCTGGAGAATCACTTGCACCCCATGCCGGAGGTGATGGATGATACGGTGGCGCTGGTGGACCGCCGGCAGGAACTGGCTGTGAACGGGCTGACGGGTGTGCCTACGGGCTTGCAGCGGCTGAACGAGATGACAGGGGGATGGCAGCCGGGCAACCTGATTTTTACGGCGGCGCGTCCGGCCGACGGAAAGACGGCACTCGACTTGTTCTTTGCGCGTCAGGCGGCGATGGCGGGTGTGCCGGTGGTGTTCTTCACGCTGGAGATGACGGCTTCGGAACTGGGCGAGCGCATGGTACTGGCGGAGAGTTCGGCCGATCCGCTGCGTATCCGTCAGGGCAGGCTCTCGCCGGAGGAGGTGGAGGATGTGCACCGTACGGCGGAACGGATGAGCGCGCTGCCGGTGCATGTCGACGATACGCCGTACATCAACGTCGACCAGTTGTGTGTCATCGCCAAGTCGCTGCGGGCAAAGGGGCTGCTGGGCTTGCTTATCGTCGACTATCTGCAACTGCTTGCCACGGTGAATCCGGGGCGTACGCGTGAACAGGAGGTGGCGGAGTGCAGCCGCAAGCTGAAGGGGCTGGCGCGCTCGCTGGGGTGTCCGGTCATCGTGTCGAGCCAGCTCAACCGTCAGGCGGAAGACCGGGCGGGGAGTCCGGAGCTGCGTCACCTGCGCGAGAGCGGGGCCATCGAGCAGGATGCCGATCTGGTGATTCTGCTGCACCGTCCGGAGCGTTATCATATCCGGGTGGATCCCGATACGGGGTGGTCTACGCGGGGCATGGGCATCGCCACGGTAGCCAAGCACCGCAACGGGGCGACGGGAAAGGTATATTACGGGTATAATCCCAGCATGACGAAAATCGGCGAGTTCGCGGGTACGCCTGTGACTGCGCCGGCAAACAATTTAAAACGGAAGAATGATGAAGGAAAGAGCAGTGACTTATTCGGTGGTTCCGCGGGTTGATCCGCGTGATATCTCGGCAGAGATGACGTATTATGCCCGTGCACAGGCGCGGGGAGAGGTGACGCTGGGCGACATGGCGCGCCGTATTCAGCGGCGGTGTACGGTGACACGTGCCGATACGCTGGCGGTGCTTGTAGCGCTGGAAGAGGAGGTCTGCCGCGGGCTGTGCAACGGCGAGATTGTCCGTCTGGGTGAGCTGGGTTCGCTTCAGGTGGGAGTGAAAAGCGAGGGAGTGCGGCTGGAGGCTGACTTCCACGAATCGATGATAAACAAGATATGGGTGCGTTTCCGTCCGGGCATGGTGCTGAAAGGGATGCTGGACGGGGCGGCTTTCGAACGGGTATCGCCGCGCAAGGAAGCCGGACGTGCCGGAAAGGGGATGCGGTATGAAAGAAAATGAACACGGCGACGGGGAATTCCGTCTGCGTATCTACGGCAAGTCGGAGCTGGCTTGTCTGTATTTTCCCGACCGTTCGCCGGAAACGGCACGGCGCAATCTGTACCGGTGGATGTACCGCTGTCCGTCCATCCGCGAAGGGCTGGCGGCACTGGGCCACGACAAGCACCGCAAGTTTTTCCTCAAGCCGGAGGTGGAGGTGATCGTGCGGGGACTGGGGGAGCCGTAAGATAAAGAGAGGCTGTTTTTTCGGAACGGGAACGGGGCTGGTGAAACAAAAAACATTATCTTTGCACGAAAATACAGGATTTTGTCTCAGTAATAATTAAATCAAGCAAGGAATAATGATTGACGGACTTATTGAATTGGAAAACGATCTGATAGCGGAAGAATGCGAAAAATATAAGTCGTCAAATCGGATTTCGGAACAAGATTTGAACACGGAAACAGTTGCTGCATTGGCAGAAAATGTGCATTCCTTTCTGATAAACAGCCTTATATATACTTTTCTCTACCAAAAAAAACTTTTGGACTCGGTGGAAATCTCAGGCAGCTATGGATTTTTGCCTGATGGAGAATATTCTCTTTATACTCAGTTTCCGGCAGAAGTAATCCCTTCTTTATGTGAAGAACTGCATATCGTATTTCTGAATGCTGTGATAGAGCGGAAGAACGGCCTTGTTTACAGAAAAAAATCGAAGCATAATCTTATTGATAAGGGAGCGGTTTATACCAGATCTTATGTCGCTTATGAAATAGTGAAAAATACCTTGTCGCGGTGTGATGCAGGGGCTGACGTGTCTGTGCTTGATTTTGCCTGTGGTACAGGACGCTTTTATGATTGCATTGTCGATATATTGGATAAAGAATATGCTATACCGCCGGAAAAAAGTATTTTGAATAATATTTTTGCTGTGGATATAGACCCTGTGGCTGTAGCGATTACTCGTATGAAGGCCTTGGCAAGGCTGAAAGAACCTTCTGTTTCGGACATAGAAAAAATATGTGGAAATATTATTCGGAGAAATGCACTGATACAGGAGAATATAATGTTTTCTGATGAATGTCCGTTGAAAAACTCTGATTTTGAGGGAAAGGTAAACGGAGGATTTGATGTGATTGTTTCAAATCCTCCTTATCTGGTTCTGAAACCGGACAAGAAGAAGATTTCGGGAAATAAAGCTGACCGGATTTTAATGTGGGTGTCCTGGTTCAGAACTTCGGGGGCTTATCATTATGCGCTGGAGGGAATGTTGAATCTGTATCAGCTCTCCATTGAAAAGATGATACGGATGCTTAAGCGGAATGGTTATTTGGGAGTAATATGCCCTTCTACATTATTCGCGGATTTGTCAACAACAAAATTGCGGAAATTTTTGTTGGAAAAGAACAAGGTCTGTGAAATAAAATACTTTAGAGAAAGCATCCCGCTGTTTGACAATGTAACGCAGTCGACTAATATATTTTACCTGCAGCGATACGGTATTACCGGCAGGATAAATGTGGAAGTGGACGGGAGATGTTTTGGAGTAGAAATCGGAAGTGTGCGGAAGATTTTCGGGGAAAATATGGAGATACCTCTGATGTCGGATAGGGGGTGGGAGATTCTGGAGAGGCTGTCACAGGTACGGAAGCTGAAGGAATATCCTGAAATACGGAACAGAAGGGGGGAACTGGATCTCACTTTATATAAGCGGTTTATAACACAAGAGCAGACTCCCTACCGGTTGGTACGGGGAAATATGATTGCTGACAACGATATTGAGGATATCAATCACGAATATGTGAAGGGCGAGTTTCTCGGAACTCGTTCGGCTGAATTTCTGAAATGTGATTTTGGCAGAAGGAGGCTGGTCTGTCAGCAGGTTTCCAATATGGGAATATCGCGGAGGCTGAGGTTTGTGTATTGTGAGGAAAATGATATACTGGGAAATAGTTGCAATTACATATCGGCCGAAGAAACAGTCTTGAAGAAGATGTATATTTTGCTGAACAGCAGCTTGTTGAACTGGAGATTTAAGGTGACCAGCTCTAATAATCATATAAATAACTACGAAATAGACGATTTGCCGGTAGTTGATCTGAACAGAGTGGATGAAAACTTTACTTATTCTTCGCAGGAGGAACTGGACAGGTATGTAGGCGAACTGTATGGTTTGACACCGGAAGAGATAAACTGGATAGTACGATGAAATTATATAATCATGTTGTGTTTAAGATGGGGAAACATGAGGCGGAAATAGCCCCTCACATTCCTGAAGGTGGAAACTGGCAGGATATTCCTCTGAGCATATCGGATACTCGTCTGGATAAAATAAGGGAAACCGGAGGACGGACTACTTATTACGGCAGGTTGTGCTGGGACAAGCCAAGCTATACGATCGCCACTTATTTCAATCGGGTAGGGAACGGGTGCAATCTGCACCCTTCGCAATGTCGTGTGCTTTCCAACAGGGAGGCGGCAAGGCTTCAGTCGTTTCCCGACAGTTTTATCTTTCAGGGTTCCAATGCTTCACAGTACAAGCAGATAGGAAACGCTGTGCCTCCTTTGCTGGCCAGGTTCGTCGCTTCACTGATCATGCCTCATTTAAGAGGAATGAATTTTGTGGATTTGTTTGCCGGATGCGGAGGTATGTCGGAAGGATTCATTATGAGCGGATTCCAGCTGATAGCCGCAAATGAAATAGACAAGAGCATTATGGCTACCAACCGATATAATCACTCGCAGTATGCACCGGCTGAGAATTTTATTTTGGGAGATATTACCCAGGAGGAAACCAAGGCGCGCATTATGGAAGCTTGCGGAAATACACCGGTTAATGTGGTTGTCGGTGGTCCGCCCTGTCAGGGATTTTCGTATGCGGGCTGGAGAGATCCGAACGACAAGAGAAACCAGTTGTTCAAGGATTTTGTTGAAATGGTAAACCGGCTGAGGCCGGAATTTTTCGTTATGGAGAATGTGCCAGGTATTCTGACTATGCGTAAGGGGGATGCCATTAAAGAAATTATTGAGGCTTTTACTGAAATCGGTTATCATGTAAATGTACCCATCAAGTTGAATGCCGAGGAATTTGGTGTGCCGCAGCGTAGAAAGCGGGTTTTCATCATCGGTTCACTGGAAGAGATTTCCATACCTCAGCCGTCGCCTTTGTTTTACATGCCATCTGTCAAGACACCGAATATATGGAATTTGCCCGTAGCCATTACGGTGAGAGATGCTATCGGTTCGCTGCCGGAACTGGAAAACGGGGGAGGAAGTCTGGAAATGGATTATGAGCCTGTGCAGGCATCGGCTTACGACAGGCTCATGTATGGAGAGTTGACTTTCGAAGAGTTTTATAATCTACTCTGACTCGGAAGTAATAATCTTGTCGCACAGAAGTGTGATGAGTTTCCTGACTTCCTGGTCGGCTTGTGTGAAATTTCTGGCTTTGATGCTCTGCATGACGGCAGCCGTTTCTTGGGGAAACTGGTCTGTGTAAAATGTTACTTTACGGTTTTCCTTCATGTCGAATTCTTTCAGACTTTCGAAAGCAATGCGCAGGTATCTTTTCTGATTTTTCCGCTTGTTTTCACTGTCGAGAGGACTTTCGTGTATCTTCAGTTTGTCGGGTTCCAGCGGATTGAAATCCGAAAAACGGTAGTCGTACATGGAGTATTCAGGATGCAGATAAGTCTGGAGAAATTCTTCCCCTCCTTTTTTGTAAATAAGGGAGAACAGTTTCAATACGTTCTGGTGGCATTTAAGCATGAGGGAACTGAGTTTCCGGGCATCTTCATCGGAAGTGATAGTATTTTTGTACTTGTCCCAGATATATTGGGAATGCCAGCTTACCACCTGATTGCCGTCTGCCTCCAGTGTCAGCAGCTTACGGACATCCGACAAGGAAAGGCGATTGTTTTTCGCACTGTTGCACGCTTTGCACATAGGAGCAATGTTCGTACTGTGGCAGAATCCGAGCGAAATCGGACCTATATGGTCGGCTGTCATTTTAGCTGTTTCTCCGCAGACCGGACATGTGCACTTTGGAGCTTTCTGGTATTCTCCCATCAGTCTGTTGGCCAGGTTATAGTTGCCGTCGGACCATTCTTCATAAGCACGCCGGTCCTGCACATAGGTTTTCATGTTGTCTGTATGTCTGCCCTTGTCGGTAAACTGCCGGCAGCACAGTCCGTCGGAATGGTAGCCGTCGAAACGGTCCGGACAATTTGACATGGCTCCCGGAGAGAGTTTGCCTGAACACTTGGCTACATGTGTATCATATATTTGCCGGATCAGGTCGGCTGTATCTGTGAAATATTTTACCTTGAATATGTGGGCTATGTTTTGCAGATCATTGGTATTCTTGCAAAACTGTTCTATTATTTCCTTTATGGTATAATCTGTCTGCTTCAGCTTGGTGCCGAGTTTCTGGTTGATTCTGGAAAGCGTTTGCTTAGTGGGGTATTCATAATATATGCTGAGCGCCTTTCCACAGATCTGGCATACATGTTTTTTTGTAGGATGTATCTCCCTGACTGCAACGGCATAGTTTCCGGATTTTACGGGAATACCCAGTTCCTCGCATTTCTTGTTCCACCATGCCAGACGTTTCTGTCCGGCGGAAGATTTCTTGGTGGCAACCCATTTAATCTGCGTGTCTTTTTTTCTTTCAAAATAAAGCCCTTCATATTCGGGAGCTGAAACAATGGCTTCTGTGTATTTTTGAAATTCGGGATGCCAGTTTCTGTCAATACCTTCTTCTTGTTTTTTATTCATTGTTTTCTAGTAGTTTAGTTAGATTAATATTTAATGCTTTTGCTATTTTTTTCTATATTGACAAGAGTTATGTTTTTTTCTGCACGCTCTATCATTCCTATATAGGTACGGTGAAGTCCGGCATATTCCGCAAGTTTTTCTTGCGAAAGGTGTTGCTCTTTTCGGTACTTCTGGACATTTCTGCCGAATATTTCTAGAATGGAATTGCTACTCATAGTATGTTTTTTTACAAAAATATGTAGGCTTAGATTGAAATTCAACATACTATAGTTAGCATTTTGGGAGTATTTTTTGTTCTTGCTGGTTTGTTGCTTATACACCGCAAGTTTTTCCTCAAGCCGGAGGTGGAGGTGATCGTGCGGGGACTGGGGGAGCCGTAAGATTAAGAAACTATGATATATACTTGCACGGGGTGTGAACCTCACGTTTGCGGCATCGCGGCGTGGTTCACACCCCGTTTTTTTTTGTGTATGCTGCATCGGAAACTTAACGGCGGAGGCCTGGACGCTTTTTCAGAATCGGATGAGGAAAGAATGAGTAAAATCATTATATTTGCATATGTATCATCAACAGCTGTAGATATGGATTATGATATAAAGGATAAAATGGAGTGGACGATTATTTTCATCAGGGAGTTCGGACGTAAATACGGACTTTCGATGAAGCAGGCATTCAATTACCTGAGTCGTTTCAAAGGGATTGATTTTATCGATCGCCATTATGATTATGTGCATACTCAGTCGTTTGCTTCGATGGTGGACGATATAGCTGAGTATTGTCACCGTCACGGAGGGGCGCTGGTATGAGGCTGTATCATGGGACGAATAAGGAGTTTCTGGAAATTGATTTGCTGAAGTCTAAACCTAATAAGGATTTTGGGAGAGGTTTTTATCTTTCAGCAGATTACAATCAGGCTTTAAATATGGCGCATGTGAAAATGGAACAGCTGGAATCCGGAAGCCCTGTTGTGTTGGAATATGAAATAAGCGAAGATGCATGGGACAGTTTGCGCGTATTAAGGTTTGAAAATTACTCTGAAGAATGGGCTGAATTTATACTTTTAAACCGTAATAATCCGTCTGATCAGCCTGTTCATGATTATGATGTGGTAATAGGACCTATTGCTGACGATAGAGTGGGAGTACAGTTATGGAAGTATGAAAATCATTCAATTGATTTGCCTACACTTGTCCGTAATTTGCAATATATGAAAGGAGTAACAATACAATATTTTTTCGGTACGGAACGTGCTATAAAATACTTGAAGCGAATATGAATGAGAAAAAGGAAATGATGGCAGATATGGTAAAGAACCTTGCACTGTTACTGATGGAGAAGAACAGGAAATTAACAATGGAACAGGCGCTTTCATTTGTTTTTAACTCGGATACGTATCAGAAAGTAATGAATGAGGAGGCTGCATTTTATTATCAGAGTCCTAAGTATGTTTTTGCTTTTTTGGAAGAAGAACTGTTAACAGGAAAGGTCGGATAAGGATTTTATTTTAACTGACACGGGGTGTATGCTGCATCGGAAACTTAACGGCGGAGGCCTGGACGCTTTTTCAGAATCGGATGAGGAAAAAATAGATTGAAAGAAACTTTCTGAGGATGATTGACTGTTAAAAGCAAGAAGTCCCAGTCGTAATGACTGAGACTTCTCTAATTCCTTTTTATAGTGCAGATGCGACGACTAAGCTCGCACGGGCACTTTCGTATTGCAAAGGTAAGCATTATTTTTTATTCCGCCAAACAGTAGGGCTGTTCAACATTCGAGTTTAGAAGTCTGTGCCACAACTTTTTTAGCTTCATCTGCGCTTTGATTTTATCTGCCGGCAATATGCTGTGCCGTACAAAGACATAGCCAGGTATTCACACCCCGTTTTTTTGTGTGTATGCTGCATCGGAAACTTAACCGTTTTGAAACAGGATTGCCACATGCGCGTTTCTGTTTTGAAATACGCTGCCTTTAATTTTGCGCAATGAAAATTAAGGATTTTTGATTGCTTGAAAAACGCTGGTTGTCATGTAGATAGCTGGTAATGAAAAGGTAAGGAACAGGTTGGGAAAATTTACAATTTAAAAATAAAATGAAAAAAATTGCAGCGTATTTACTTTGCTTTTTGCTGATTGCTGTCTTGCCGCTGATGGCGTGCAGCAACGATGGAATGACGGAGGCTGTGGCAGGCAGCTTTGATGTACAGTTTGAATGCCCTTCGCTGATAGAAGTGGCCAAGGGAGGGGAATATACGTTCCAGGTGACCGGGAGTAACAAGCCGGCGGAATCGGATGTGATTATTCTGGAATCGACAGGGGGAATCTCGTATACGTGTGTGCTGGTGAGTGTTTCGGAAAACAGTTTTACCATAAAGCTTGCCGACGGATGCGAAAGCGGTACGTACCGGGTGTTCGTCAAGCGTGGTGACCGCAAGAAACAGATTGGTACTACCTATATTAATATTGTAGAGGGAATTGATTTCACGCCGGATGCCGGAACGACGGTGTACGGGGTGGTATCGACAGCCGACGGTCCGGTGCAGGGTGTTGTGGTATCGGACGGTGTAGAGGTGAGCGTGACCGACGAACGGGGTATCTACCAGCTTCAATCGGAAAAGAAATGGGGGTATGTGTTTATCTCCGTTCCTTCGGGGTATGAAGTTCCTGCCGAGGGAGTCTTGCCTCAGTTCTACCAGATGATGAAGGGGGATGGCACTGCGCATACAGGCTGCACGCATCGAAGACAAGGGTGTGGTAGAGGTGATCTATTTCTCGGAAGACTTTGAGTGGCTGTTGCCCTGGGCAGAGAACAGCGGCGCCGGACAGACAGTGGAAAACGACGGATCGGGTACTGCTCCGCAGATTTACAGTGCGAAGAACGACGAGGGACAGACGGCTGCCGAAGCGTTGCTGGCTCACGGATACGGACTGGAAGAAAGTCGCGGTGCTTCTATCTACCTGCAGAAATGTTACCTGAAGTTCGGTAAGGCAGACTATCAGGCAGGACTGACACTGCCGGCTGTAGACGGCATACCGTCAGGCGAGAAGGTAATGCTTTCGTTCGACTGGGCGCCGATGGTGGGCGGTACGAGAAAGTTCGACCCGGTACAGTTGATCATCACCGTGACCAACGGCAGCGAGACAGTCGGACTGGATCCGATAGGACATAACTTTGTGAATGAGGTAGACAAACTGGAATGGCTGCATGCCGATGTGGTGCTGGAGGGTGTTTCCATCACGAAAGATACACGCATCACCATCAAGTCGGATGCATGGGGTGAAACTGCCGCTACTTCGGGCAGCAGTGTCTATCGCCGCTGGTTTATCGACAATATCAAACTGAGCCGCGCCAACTGACAGGTGCGGTAGCAGAGAGGTGCCACAGGCTGTACAGCATTTACGCAGACGGTTTTCTACCGGCAGGCGTCGAGCTGTACGGCCTGTGGTTTTTTTATTTTTATCGTAACAATGCAATCCTGTAGGCGGACGGTGACGGACACTGCCCGGAACTGGCTATGTATCTTTGTGATACAGAAAAGAGATTGAAAGCTTTCAACAGGTATTCGTTTTAATCATTAAAAAGTAAAAAGATTATGGAAAGAGCAGTGACTTATTCGGTAGTAGCAAGAAAGAAACCTAATGATCTGGAAGGTAGTGCCAAATATTATGCCCTGGCACAGGCACGCGGCGAGATGGGAATCCGTGAAATGGCGGACCGTATTCAGCAGATGTGTACGGTGACACGTGCCGATACGATGGCGGTGCTGATTTCGCTGGGTACGGTGATGCGTGACGGTCTGTGTGCCGGAGAAATCGTGCGTCTGGGCGACCTGGGTTCGTTTCAGATCGGTCTGAACGGTGAGGGTAGTGTCACGGAGGAAGAATATCACACCGGACTGATAAAGAAGGCGCATATCAACTTCCGTCCGGGAGCCGATTTGTCGGACATTCTGAATTCGCTGAGCTACGAACGTGTGCCGGTAAAGCCTAAAAAAGAGGAGTAAGACTCCGGAAGGGAGATGCGGACAGATGTGAAATATAAAAAACAAGGAGGAATGTATGACTGGAAAGGTAAAATGGATTCTGATCAGGATAATCAAGTGTCTGTATTGCATACTGACCGGAAAGAAAGGAGGGTGTAATGAGAAAGATTGACATGATTGTCATTCATTGTTCGGCAACGAGAGCGGATGTTCCGCTCTCGCCCCGCCAGCTGGAGGAAATGCACCGGCAGCGCGGGTTCGACGGATGCGGGTATCATTATTATGTAAGGCGCGACGGAGAAATATGTACGATGCGTCCGGTAGACCGTCCCGGAGCGCACGCCAAAGGATATAACCGGCACAGTATCGGTGTGTGCTACGAAGGAGGACTGGACGAGCAGGGACGTCCTGCCGACACACGTACGGAACTTCAGAAGCGTTCGCTCAGGGTGCTGGTGAGAGTGCTTGCCATGGACTTCCAGACACGCCGGATAGTAGGACATCGCGACCTGAGTCCGGACCTGGACGGTGACGGTGTGATAGAACCGGAAGAGTGGACAAAGGTGTGTCCCTGCTTTGATGTTGGGACGGAATTATAAGAAAATTTATGTACAGTGTTATAATGATATGTTTTTATGTTAAAAAGCTGTCAAAATGTAATATGTAAAATAAATATGTGTATTATTAAATTTTAACACTTATATAAATCTTTGGTTTATAGTAATTTGTATTAAGGGACTCTTTTGAGGAGTCCCTTGTTTTTTAAATATTTGTTATTGTTTGTTTTTATATGGTTTTATCCATAGATTCTCGAAGAGGGTATAAAGATGTTCAATGTGTTAGTAAAATATCGGTATTTATAGTAAAAAATAAAGCTAAAACTGTCTATTTGATAATTTATAGAATATGCAAGAATATTTATGTATTTTGCTTTATTTTTTTTGTTTTTTAATGAAATGATATGTATATTTGTGTCCGTTATTAAAATTTTATTAGAATATGAAAAAGCGAATTACACTTTTTTGTGCCTTTTTGTTAATAGGCATAAGTCTGGCGATAGCTCAGGCTGTACAAGTGACAGGTGTCGTGATGTCTGCGGAGGATGACATGCCTGTCGTGGGAGCTTCTATTTTGGTTAAGGGAACTTCTAATGGTACAATTACGGATATCGACGGAAAGTTTATACTGAAAGTTAACAAGGGGGATAAACTTGAAATCAGCTATATCGGTATGAAATCGCAGACAGTAGCTGCCAAAAATAATATGAAGGTGGTACTGGAATCGGATACAGAGGTACTGGATGAAGTCGTAGTTACCGGTATGCAGCGTATGGACAAGCGATTATTTACAGGTGCGTCAACAAAAATATCTGCCGAAGACTCTAAACTTGACGGTGTGCCGGAAATCAGCCGTGCCCTGGAAGGACGTGCAGCCGGTGTATCGGTTCAGAACGTATCAGGTACTTTCGGTACAGCTCCGAAAATCCGTGTACGTGGTGCCACATCTATCTACGGTAGCTCTAAACCGTTGTGGGTAGTAGATGGTGTCATCATGGAGGATGTAACGGAAGTAGGTGCTGACGATTTGTCTTCGGGTGATGCCGTTACACTGATCAGTTCGGCTATCTCTGGTTTGAATGCTGACGATATCGAAAGCTTCCAGATTCTGAAGGATGGTTCGGCTACTTCTATCTATGGTGCTCGTGCCATGGCAGGTGTGATTGTCGTTACTACCAAGAAAGGTAAGGCAGGTTCTAACAAGATCAGCTATACAGGTGAATTCACCATGCGTATGAAACCGAACTACCGTAACTTCAACATCATGAATTCTCAGGAACAGATGGACGTATACAAGACACTGGAAAGCAACGGTTACCTGACATTTGCCGATGTATACCGTGCTTCTAACAGTGGTGTATATGGTAAGATGTATCATTTGATCAACAGTTACGACGCAAAAAACACAAGATTTGGCATGCCAAACACTCCGGAAGCAAGAAATGCTTATCTGCGTGAGGCTGAATACAGAAATACAGACTGGTTTGATGTTTTGTTCAACAACAGTATTTCTCAGAACCATGCAATCAGTATGACAAGTGGTACTGAAAAGGCTTCGTACTATACTTCACTGAGTGTGATGAACGACCCGGGATGGACCAAACAGAGCAAGGTACAGCGTTACACTGCCAACCTGAACGCACTGTATAATATTTCGAAGAAAGTTTCACTGAACCTGATCGGTAACGCTTCTTACCGTAAACAGCGTGCGCCGGGTTCGTTGAGCTCAAATCTGGACCCTGTAAGTGGTGAAGTAAAACGTGACTTCGATATCAACCCGTATTCTTACGCGCTGAATACTTCACGTGCACTCGACCCGAATGAATACTACGTACGTAACTATGCGCCGTTCAATATCTTGCATGAACTGGACAATAACTATATGGACCTGGATGTAGTAGATATGAAATTCCAGGGTGAGTTTAAATACAAACCTATCAATAAGGTAGAACTGAGTGTGCTGGGCGCTTACAAGTATTCTACTACTACTCAGGCTCACAAGATTACTGACTATTCTAACCAGGCATGGGCTTACCGTGCAATGGATGATGCTACTATCCGTGACGCTAACCCGTGGTTGTATACTGACCCGGATGTATCGAACGCGTTGCCGGTATCGGTTCTTCCGGTGGGAGGTTTCTACCGTGAAACTAAATATGGCATGAACAGCTACGACTTCCGTGCTACTGCCAGCTACAATGACGTATTTAATGAAAACCATATCTTCAACTTCTTCGGTGGTATGGAGTTGAACGCTACCGACCGTACACAGACTTGGTTCCAGGGTGTAGGTTTGCAGTATGATATGGGTATGCTTCCTTCTTACGACTATCTGTACTTCAAACAGGGTAATGAGGAAAATGCTGCTTACTACGGTGTGTCTACAACCCGCTCTCGTGACGTGGCTTTCTTCAGTACAGCTACTTATTCATGGAAAGGTAAATATACAATAAACGGTACAGTCCGTTATGAAGGTTCTAACAAGCTGGGTAAGAGCCGTTCGGCACGCTGGCTTCCTACATGGAACGTTTCGGGTGCATGGAACGTACACGAAGAAAGCTGGTTTGAAAACCTGAGACCGGCCTTGTCTAACCTGACTCTGAAGGCTTCTTACTCACTGACTGCCGACCGTGGTCCGGCTGAGGTTTCTAACTCACGCGTAATCGTCAACAGTTATAACTCTTACCGCCCGTTTGCCAGTGTAAGTGAATCCGGACTTCAGATTACAGAACTGGAAAACAGTGAGCTGACTTACGAAAAGAAACATGAGTTGAATATCGGTGCTGAAATCGGTTTCCTGGATAACCGCATCAATCTGGCTATGGACTGGTACAAGCGTAACAACTACGACTTGATCGGTATCATCAATACAATGGGTGTAGGCGGACAGATTTCAAAATATGCCAATGTTGCCAGCATGAAGTCACACGGTGTGGAATTTACATTGTCTACAAGAAACATTGTAACACGCGACTTCAAATGGAATACCGACTTTATCTTCTCTAACGCGAAGAACGAAGTTACCGAACTGGATGCTAACTCACGTGTTATCGACCTGATTGCAGGTACAGGTTTTGCTCTGGAAGGTTATCCGGTACGTTCACTGTTCTCTATGGACTTCCAGGGACTGAACGAACAAGGTCTTCCGACATTCATCAATGAAAAAGGTGAAGTGACTGTAAGTGACATCAACTTCCAGGAACGTAACGTTAAAGATCATCTGGTTTACGAAGGTCCGACCGATCCGACTATTACCGGTAGTTTCGGTAACGTATTTACCTACAAGAACTTTAAGTTGAATGTATTTATCACTTACTCATTCGGAAATGTAATCCGTCTGGATCCGGTATTCAGCAATAAATATACTGACTTGGATGCAACACCGAAAGAGTTTGTAAACCGCTGGACTAAGCCGGGTGACGAAAATATTACCAACATACCGGTTATCGCCGATACACGTATGAACCGTCAGGATTCTCAGTTGAGCCGCGCATACAATGCATACAACTACTCTACAGAACGTATCGCCAAAGGTGACTTCATCCGTATGAAGGAAATTTCACTGAACTATGATTTCCCGAAATCACTGGCCAGCCGTATGAAACTGAGCAACCTGTCACTGAAACTTCAGGCAACCAACCTGTTCCTGATTTATGCCGACAAGAAGCTGAACGGTCAGGATCCGGAATTCTTCAACACCGGTGGTGTGGCTGCTCCTGTTCCTAAGCAGTTTACTTTGACTTTGAGATTGGGTATTTAATTTGATTTAAAAGAGAAAATTATGATGAAAAATATAAAAACATACAGTGCTGCTTTATTGATGGCGTGGGCTTTCGCTTCGTGTAGCGATTTCCTTGATACAGTGCCTGATAATCGTGCAGAAATAGATACGGAATCGAAGGTTACTAGTCTGTTGGTTTCAGCTTATCCTAGCTATTATCCGATAATGATGTTTGAAAAAGCTTCGGACAATACGGCTGATAACGGTGAAATGTATGCTTTTGAGTACCAGCAGGAGCAGGATGCCTATTTGTGGAATGATATCAAGACAGATACGGATCAGGACTCTCCGCAGGGAATGTGGAACGGACTTTATATGGCGATTGCTTCGGCAAACCATGCACTGCAGGCTATCGAACAGATGGGAAATCCGGCTTCGCTGAACGCTCAGAAAGGTGAAGCGCTGTTGTGCCGTGCATATGCACATTTTGTCTTGGCTAATATCTTCTGTGAAGCTTACGATCCGGCTACCGCTTCAACCAAATTGGGTATTCCTTATGCTACGAAACCGGAAACAGAAGTAGCTCCTGAATATACCAGAGGTACGCTGGAAGAAACTTATCAGCATATTGAGGCTGATTTGCTGGAAGGACTTCCACTGATTAATGATAACTTGTATTCGGTTCCTAAATACCACTTCAACAAAAAGGCTGCCAATGCTTTTGCCGCACGTTTCTACCTGTTCTATGTAAAAGAAGATAAATCGAACTATGAAAAGGTGCTGGAATATGGTAAGGAAGTTTTGGGTACAAATCCGGCAAGATCACTTCGCCAGTTGCAGGCTGATCTGGGTTCTCTTACCGAACTGGATGAAAGAGGTGATGCGTATATCTCTGCATCGGTAGATGCTAACTTGCTGATAACTCCGATCAACAGTTCATGGCCTTACATTTACGGTCCTTACAACATGGCAAAACGTTATGGTATGAACCGTACGGTGACTGAAACAGAAACTTTGTGGGCAGGCGCTCCATGGAACAACCCGTTGTTTTATGCCAGCCTGAACGGTATGGAACAGAAGTTGTGTTTCTTTAAGTATCGCATGTATTTTGAGTATACAGATAAGGTAAACGGTATCGGTTATCGTCACGCTGTAATCGTTCCGTTCAGTACCAATGAAACATTGCTTTGCTGCATCGAGGCTAATATTCTGAAGGCTCAGCCTGACTATGCTACTGCTGTAGAATATATGAACAAATGGCTGGATGCATCGAAGGGTGACGGAAGATACGGATATCCGGAAACACTGACAGAAGATAAAATTGTAGACTTCTATGAAGGTGTGGGATATACACCGATACCTGTAACCGATGAAACCAAGCGTACAGTGAAGAAACACCTGAATCCTTGCTTCTCGTTTGTAAACAAGAAACAGGAAAACATGATCCACTGTGTGTTGCAGATGCGCCGTATTGAAACTATTCACGACGGTTCACGCTGGATGGATATTAAACGTTATGGTATAGAAATTACTCATAACCGTGACGGTATGGACCCGATCGTATTGACGAAAGATGATCCGCGTCGCGCATTCCAGTTGCCGCAGGATGTTATAGAAGCTGGTCTGGAGGCTAATCCTCGATAAATGAACTTTAAAATGATAGTTGTTATGAAAAAGATAAAATACTTATTTTTAATATTGGTAGCCATGTGTACTGCTACCTCATGCAGCGAAGATGATTTGTCGCCTGATAGCATTTTTGATACGACGGCTCCTCAGCGCAATGAGTTTGATAACTGGATTCTTACGAACTATACAACTCCATATAATATCGATTTGAAATATCGTTTTGAAGATATCGAATCGGATATGGACTATAACGTGATACCGGCCGATTATAACAAGTCGATAGCTCTGGCGCAGATGGTGAAATACCTGTGGTTGGAAGTGTATGCCAAACTGGCTGCTCCAGAGTTTCTTCCTACTTACTGTCCGAAGATTATGCACTTTGTAGGTTCACCGGAATACAACGCAGCCAGCGGTTCCATTGTATTGGGTACTGCGGAAGGTGGTATGAAGATTACGTTGTTCAATGTAAACGGACTGGATGTCGAAAATCCGAATATAGATGTGTTGAATGAATGGTACTTCAAGACCATGCACCATGAGTTTGCTCATATCCTGCATCAGACAAAGAATTATTCTACCGATTTCAACGATATTACTCCGGGTAAGTATTCGGGTGAAGGTTGGGTGAATCTGAAGGATGCGGATGTCCGTAAGGAAGGATTTGTTACAGCCTATGGTTCCAGCAAACCGGATGAAGACTTTGTAGAAACCATTGCAAACTACGTGGTAAAATCGGACGCTGAATGGCAGAACATCATGAGCCAGGCCGGAACAGTAGGTGGCGCATTGATTCAGGAAAAACTGGATATGGTTACCGAATATCTGAGTGACTCATGGGGAATTGATATTCAGGCTTTGCATGAAGAAGTGCAGGAACGCCAGTCGCATATACTGGAAATGGATTGGACAACATTAAAATGATAAAAACGGAATGAGTATGAAAAAGTTATTATATATTTTTACTCTGATCAGTTCGTTCTTGCTGGCGGGCTGTACTTCAGAAACGGAAAACTTGTTCGGTGAATCGGCTTCGAACCGTGTGGAGGAAGCAATGGAAAACGCCCAGAAAATTTTGATTGAGGCACCGAACGGATGGTTGATGAAATATTATCCTTCTTCTCAGCAGAGTTTTGGCGGATACAACGTGCTGATGTCGTTTACTGCAGAAGGTGAAGTTACGGTCAGTGCTGATATCACTGATCCCAGTGCTAAATCGACAAGTCTCTACCGTTTGAAAGAACAGGCTGGTCCTACACTGACTGTAGATACTTATAATGAAATTTTCCACTTCTTCTCTGATCCGGCTTCGGGTGTAGGTACTACCGGACTGGGTATGGAAGGTGACTATGAATTTACTATTCAGTCGGCCACTCCGGAACAGGTAGTGATGAGAGGTAAAAAGACTGGTAATACCATTACCATGACTCCGATGCCGGAAAATGAAACTTGGGAGGCATATCTCACTGATATCGAGGAAGCTGAGCAAAAAGTAAATTATGTACTTTTCTCTTATGCTGCTGATGGTGAGAAATATGACGTAACAAAATCATATCGAACACTGGCTATCTCGCATGAAGTTGACGGTGAGAATGTAACAGAGGTCTTTTCATACATTCAGACCAAGGAAGGTATGGAATTCTACAGCCCGATTACATTGGGTGGAATGGAAGTATCGAAATTGGTTTACGATAGTGCTTCTGGTACTTGGAAGTCTGAAGATGGAAAAGCTGTATTGAGCGGTGAAACTACTCCTCCGGCATTGTTATTTGCCAACGGTGGTCCGTGGTTTGTTACTTACGACGGTATGAGTTCATACGGACAGCAGACTGTAGCTTCAACATTGCAAGGTATGGCTGCTTCTTATCCAGGTCTGACGCTGGATTATCTGGCTATCGCTCCTACTTATGAAGTTGTGGATATGGTATTCGGTGGCAGAGAAGGTCTTTTGCAGCTTGTGACTTCAGCAAGTGGTGATGATAAAGTAAGTCTGACTTTGACTGGAGCTGGAGATGAAATTGGTGTAGAATTTGCAAATGCTGGAATCCTTGACGCTATTTTTCTGTTTGCAAAATTCTCTCCAGTCACATTCACTGTAGAACCTGATGATCCAATTAATCCGACTAAGATGACACTGACTCAGGTAGGTAATACGAAGAATGTAATCGTTGTAACCAATCAGGAAACTCCGTTTGGTTATCATGAATAATAATAATTTTCTCTATTAATTTCTCTCTTAAAGAATGATTGGAAGGCTATTCCTAGTGATAGGGGTAGCCCTCACTTTTTTATTGCTGGACGGGTGTGAAGGCAAGTGGCTGTATACATTTTGCGCTAGACACTTTGAGCTGTCTCAAAATGGAACTGCGAAAGTAAAAATCTTATAGATTACCTATTGGCGGAATTAAATTATAAAAGATTTATGTTTAAAAAGTTGTGCATATAGTTGATATTTAGTAAAATAAAGGTGACCAAACTTTTTAATAGACAAATATCGTATGCACAACTAAGTGTGCATGACATTCATTACCTGAAGGATGTGAAAGTGGATTATAGTAATTGTACAGTCATAGGGGACAGAGGATATATAAGTGCCCAAGTGCAATTGGATCTGTTTGAAACTGCCAATATCAGATTGGAGGTACCATACAGATGTAATCAAAAAGAATGGAAGCCAACATTCCCAGCTTTTTCCAAAGCGAGAAAAAGAATTGAAACCATATTCTCGCAATTGTGTGACCAGTTTATGATTATAAGGAATTATGCGAAAGATACAGATGGATTGTTTGCCCGGATTATCGGGAAGATTAGCGCACTTACAATCCTCCAATATATTAACTACAAAAATGAAAAGCCTATTGGCAGAGTTAAATATGCGCTATTTTAATTCCGCCAACAGGTATATATGTTTTTATGTGACGAAACAAATATACTATAAAACAAATTGAAAATGATTCTTTTGATGCTAATGTGTTTAAAAACGGGCTAACTGCTGTTAGCTTATAATTATAAAATCATATAAAAAGATAGAAGTATATTTTATAAGTATGATCTTTTTCTTAGCTTTGCATACATGAAGAAGTTAATGACAATCGGAGAGGCCGCAAAGGTTTTGGGAGTAACCACAACCACGCTTCGCAATTGGGACAAAAAAGGATTGCTCAAACCTGATGAACTGACCCGTGGAGGGAACAGACGTTATAGATTAGAGTCTTTGAAAAACATCAAGGACGACCTTCACATGGTTCAAGACGGATTAAAAACCATTGCTTATGCCCGTGTTTCATCTCACGACCAAAAGGAAGATCTTATACGCCAAGTTGCTGTCCTTGAATCCTACTGCGCCAAGAAAGGATTTGAATATGAAGTAATACAAGACCTTGGGAGTGGCATGAATTACTACAAGAAAGGATTGACAAAACTTCTGAATCTCATCCTTGAAGGGCAAGTGAGAAGATTGGTATTAACGCATAAAGATAGACTCCTTCGCTTTGGCGCAGAACTTGTGTTCGCTATTTGTGAGGCCAAGGAGGTGGAGGTAATAATTATCAATAAAGGAGAGGAAAACGTAAGGTTTGAAGAAGAACTTGCAAAGGACGTTCTGGAAATCATCACCGTATTTTCTGCCCGTCTGTATGGAAGTAGAAGTAACAAAAACAAGAAATTATTAGAAGATGTAAACAAGGCAGTAGCCGAAAATTTGAATAGTAAAGAATGATAACCATATCCCATAAGATAGAACTCGTACCGAACAACAAGCAGAAGAGCTACTTCCGCAAGGCATTCGGTTGCGCCCGTCTTGCTTATAATTGGGGGCTTGCCGAATGGCAACGCCGTTATAAGGAAGGTGATAAAGTAGATGCTTATGGGTTGAAGAAAGCGTTCAATGCTATCAAGAAAGAAGAGTTCCCGTTTGTCGTTGAAGTCACAAAATATGCTACGCAGCAGCCGTTTATTAATCTTGGAAAGGCTTTCAAGAAGTTCTTCGAAGATTTGAAGAAAGGTATCGTTTCCTATCCGCAATTTAAGAGAAAGAAGGATAACGAAGGCAGTTTCTATATTGGCGGTGACCAGGTTTCATTATCTGATACCAATCGCAATTCAAAGGCTTTCAGAAAGATACCACACAACGGAAAACAGAAGCATCAGTATCTTAAAGTCCCCAATCTTGGCTGGGTGAAGATGACTGAACGGCTGCGGTTTATCGGGAAGATAAACGGAGTGGTAATATCACAGCAGGGAAACAAATACTTTGCATCTTTCAGTGTCCAAGCGACGGAGGATGAATACAAGCGTACCCATCCGAACGCTGACACCGACAAGGGAGTCCGGATGGCAGGGATTGACCTTGGCATAAAGTCAGCATTGATACTTTCCGGCGGAGTTGCCGTAGAGAATCCGAAGCCGCTGAAAAAGAACCTGAGAAAAATAAAGAAAATAAGCAGACAGCTTGACAAACGTGTACACGCGAGAAACAAGCAGGAACGTTTGGAAGGCAAGAAAAAGTCGAACAACTACAGGAAACTGTCTGTCAGACTTTCCAATGCACAAAGAAAAGTGGCAAATATACGACGTGATTTCACACAGAAGGTCACTACAATACTTACCACCCACTATGCGCATATTGCATTGGAGGATTTGAACGTGAAAGGAATGGTGCGCAACCATAGGCTGGCCCAATCCGTTTCAGATGTGGCGTTCGGTGAGTTATGCAGACAGATAGAATACAAGTCGCTGCTGAACGGGGTTAAAGTTCTGAAAGCTGACCGTTTCTATCCGTCAAGCAAAACATGCAGTGTTTGCGGTCATATAAAGCAAGACTTAAGATTGAGCGACCGCATCTATCATTGTGCTAAGTGTGGTGCTATAATAGATCGTGATTACAATGCAAGTCTGAATCTTCTTTCTCTTATCATAAAAAAACAAATAGGGGCAGATTACCCCGAATCTACGCCTGAGGACTTGACGGCTCTGCTTTCCCGCTTCGTAAGAAATGGAATTGCAACCAGCAAGGTTGAGACAGGAAGACAACATAAATTATAGGATTCTATATGTTTTTCTATGATTTTATAAGTTTGTCAAATCGGATTATTGTATGAGATATCTTTTGCCTCTGTTTGAGTGTGAGATTGAAACAATGATGCTTAAAACAAAATATTATAGGAAAAAAGATTATTTTATAATAATAATTGTATATTTGGTGATGAGTTTACCTTATATTAATAAACGGCAAATTATTATATATTGATTTTATTTATTGGGATATGAAGACAACGTTTTTATGGAGTGTATGTATTTTCTTGTTATGCCTGCTCGGTTTGAACGGGTGCAGCAGTGACACAGACGAACCGGCAACTGAAGTTTACCATCTCTCGTTCGAGAAAGATTATTACGAATGTCCTTTGATAGGGGCCAAGAGTATCATGGTACGAGGGGGAAACAGAGATTATGACGTGGAAGTGGCGAATCCTGAAATTATGGAGGTAACAGTCGATTTGTCGAGTCCGGTCGGGAGGGGCAGCCTGCGTATAGCTCCCAGACAAAAAGGGAAAACAATGGTTACGGTGAAAGATAATGTTACCCATGAAACCGTTAGTCTGGAAATAAAGATAGTAGACGCTTATCTGAATCTTTTGGTAGCCAATCCGGTACATGAACCTTACGCTCAGGGTGATGAACTTTTCCTGATAAATAATGAGGATAGAGATTTCTATTTGTACGACGAAAACTGGCAGCTGCGTGATAGTGGCAGCTATAAGTTTTATGTCGACGGTGAAACTCCTTTTCTGGAACTGACGTTTGCAAAGGGTACGGACGGGAAAAAGATCCGTCTGTACGATATATCTTTGACAAACCAGCAGATGTTTGCTGTAATAAAGTCGTTGCTGGGATGGGACTGGAGAGAGTATATGAACGGTGGGGCAGTCACTCGGGAAGTGTCGCCTATTGTCATGCACGCTACGGATACTGAAACCGGTGTCGACTGCTATTTTATAGTCCAAACACACAGTATGCCCGAACATGTGCTCGACTGAATTGTAATTCCTGAGTTTTTCGATATTCCCCTTACCATGCCGACCGGATGGTGAGGGGAATTCTTTTTTCATCTTGGGCGAGATATTATTCCGCCTTTTTTTATGGATCGGAAAGTGAAAATACAATGTGTCAGCATGAATACCTTATTTTGTACTGCTATCGGACGCGCTGGCAATACAGCAACAACTAAGTTGGTTGTTACTAGATTTACAGCAGAAGAAGGTCAGGTGGTTGAAAACTTGACTTTGGACATGACAGCATTGGCATTTGATGGTGATGAACTCGCTGCACATTTGGGTCTAGATGATTTGAAAGGCAGACCGATTTTGTTCAATAACATCGAAACTAACGGTACTTATACACTTACTTATCCGGTAACAGTTGAAGAATTGGCCGATTTGAGAAAGCAAGTTGAAGAGCAAAATCCGGGTGAAGAAATTACTGATGAAACTCTCTATGCTGTAATTTTGAATGCTTTTGCTGATTATAGCTCTCCAGATAGACAGTCATTGTGGCTTGCTTCAGAAGGTAGTTGGGTAGTGCTTAGTATGACAATTGATGAGGCTCAAAAGAATTCTAAAGTTGGATCAGTTGATCTTGAAGTAAATGAAAGTACTTACTCACCAGTTGAAGAAATTGACAAGTATTTGGATTTGAATACTTCGAAAGTTCTGTTTAAGAAAGCTGGTAACCTCGATGTTAAAGCTGCCGCAGCTGCTGTCAAGAAGTACTTGGATAAGAAGTATACATTTAAGACTTCTATCGAGTCTCAGTCAATGATTAAATCAATGAAAAAATAATCTTTTGGGATATTACTTGCATGGCTTTGTCCGGAATGTTTCTGGACAAAGTTCATAAGAGGAGATAAGGAAAACGTTCCGTCAGGCTTATAAGGCTTGGCGGAACGTTCTTTTTTATGTACTCATAGGTATACAGGTCGTGAGAAAAGATCTGTAATAGTTTCTTCACACGAATCACACGGTTTCTTTACATCGCGTTTATGTGGGTGTAATACCCGGCTTTTACTTTTGTTGCGTCAATTTAGAAACACTTAACTAAAGAATATGATGACAACAAAATTTAAACGGTTCTTATTGTTTTTTATGGTCTTGCTGCTTTCGGCAGGACAAGTGATGGCTCAGGACAACCGGGCTGTCATTTCGGGTATTGTAACCGATGAAACCGGAATGGGGGTTATCGGAGCTGCTATTCAGGTAAAGAATGAATCAACCGGATTTAATACCGGTTCTATTACAAATGAGAATGGTGAATATACCATCAAGCAGTTACCGCTGGGTGGACCATACAGTATAACGGTAACTTACGTAGGCTATGGCGATCAGAAGAAAACTGGATATACACTGAATCAGGGAGATTTGCTCCGACTGGATTTTCAGTTGAAAGAAGAGAGTGTAGTGATGGAGGCGGTAGAAGTAGTTGCAAATTCATTGAAGAATACTATTGCCACTACCGGAGCTGCTACTTCCGTTACGGAACGCGACCTGGCAAAGCTTCCTGTAAACGGACGTAACTTTACTTCGCTGGTAGATCTTTCTCCACTTAGTACCGGCTCCAGCCTGTCAGGACAGCTTGCATCGTCTACCAACTATACCATCGACGGTATGACGGCAAAGAATCCGACTTCGGGAGGTAGTACGACAAGCCGAAACGGTGTGCCGTATGCTATTTCTATGGAGGCTATCCGTGAGTTTAAGGTGGTAACCAATCAGTACGATGTGACCAACGGACGTGCCGGAGGTGGTACGGTGAGTACAGTTACCAAGTCGGGTACCAATACGCTGACCGGTAGCGCGTTTACTTTTGCCCGTGCCAACTGGTTGTCCAGTCCGTATGATATCCGCGGAAACAAGCGCGACAATGACTTCTCTACTTATCAGTTTGGTGCTTCACTGGGAGGCGCGCTGGTAAAAGACCGTGCTCACTTCTTCATTGCATGGGATCATCAGGCAGACTCTCGTCCGCTGTATATTGCCGATATCCAGAGTGCTGCCGATGAAAAACGTTATAGTCTGACCACAGACGTACGCGACCGTTTCTTACAAATTGCACGCGATAAATATGGAGTATCATCCAATCCTCAGTTTGGTGCTTTCGATAAGAAGCAAAGCACTGATGCCGTATTTGCCCGTTTAGACTGGCAGATCAATGCTACCAATCTTTTGACGTTTACAGATAACTTTGTAAACGATATGAATAATCTGGGATTGGGGGACAATACCTCTATCTGTCTGTACGAAACTTATGGTAATGTACATTCGCTGAACAACAGTGCCATGGCTACCTTGCGTTCGGTAGCAGGTCCGAAAGGAACCAATGAACTGAAGTTGCAGCACCTTTATACGCTGGAAGAATCTATGCCTGGCGATGAGTTGCCTTCTTCCAATATTCCCCGAGCTGTTGTCAGCAATGTAGAATCTCAGATTGACGGTAAGACGGCTACTACCAGCATTCAGTTGGGAGGACAGCGCTATTGCCCTGAAAACTTCTACAATCATGTGCTTCAGCTTGTCGATAATTTCTACTACAATACAAACAAAATCAATTATACGTTTGGAGTAGACATGATGTATACACACATGAACTCACGCTATGGTAGTGAAACGAACGGACGTTTCTACTTCAACGGACTGGACGCTTTCGACAATCTGGAACCGTACCGTTATGTTCGTGAACTGTATCTTACTCCCGACGACCGTGTGAAACAAAACATTCTGAATGCCGGTGCTTATGCACAGTTGCAGACTAAGCTTTTCCCGGGATTTGAACTGATTGCCGGCTTGCGTCTGGATAATGCTACTTATTTCAACAAGGGTACGTTCAATCAGACTGTATACGATGAATTGGGATTGAGAACAGACAATGGCTTGTCTACTTTCCAGGTTCAGCCGCGTTTGCAGTTTACCTGGGATATCAATGACAAACATAAAGATATCATCCGTGCCGGTGCTGGTATCTTTGCTTCCGATATCAACAACTATGCCATGATCAACAACATGGTGTTCGACGGTACACGTACTGCTTCGCTGGATATTACACTTGACAAAACAGCTTCCAACTATCAGGAAATGCTGAACCTCATCCGTCCGGATTTCCCTTCGTACCGCAAGGATCCGTCTACAGCACCGGGAGCCGGACTTTTCAATAATCCGAATGTGGAAAAACTTTCTACCATTAACATGAATGGTGCTGACTGTAAGGTGCCGGTTATTTATAAGGCTAACCTCTCGTATACACATTTCTTCAGCGACCGTCTGAAAATGAGTGTAGCCGGATATATGACACTGGGACGCAACAACTATATGTATGTAGACCGTAACATGGTGGATGAACCGTACTTCCGTATCGCTTCCGAAGGAAACCGTGGAGTGTATGTCCCTGCAAATACTATCGACGATAAGGGGGTAGCCGACTGGAAAGAGAGCAGAAAGAGCGACAAGGTAGGACGTGTGCTCGAAATGGTAAGTGAAGGTAAGGTTAATCAGTTTGCTTTCGTTATCGATGGTACATGGCGTTATTTCAAGGATGGAGAACTTTCATTCAGCTATACATGGAACGATACAAAAGACAATACTTCTTACAACGGTAACGTGGCAAACTCGGCTACACTTTCTCAGATGGTTGTAGACGATCCGCGTGATTTGAGCCAGATGAGCTATTCAAGCAATCAGTTCCGTCATAAAGTGGTAGTATATGGTACAGCTCCTACTTTCTGGGGAATCAGTGTGGGGGCACGCTTCTCAGGTATCGGCGGTACACGCTATTCACTCATCGTAGGTGGAAATGTGAACGGTGACTTTGTAGATTCAAATGATTTGGCTTATATTTACGATCCGAACGATCCGAATACTCCGCAGTATCTGAAAGACGGTATTAACAATATTCTTTCTAATCCGGATGTAGAGGAAAGTACAAAAGATTATATTCGCAAGAGTTTCGGAAAGGTAGCCGAACGTAACGGTGGAGTAAACGGATTCTACGGTACACTCGACTTGCGTCTGGCTAAGAAATTCCAGTTCTACAAGAAACACAGTCTGGAACTCTCGGTCGATATATTCAACGTACTGAATATGCTGAACAAGGACTGGGGGGCAGGACATAACTTGGGAGCTCAGAAGATTTATACCATCAAGAGCTTCGATAAGGAGAAAAAAGAGTATGTATACAATGTCAATGCAAATACCGGTGTGTCTAGTCTGAACGGTACTCCTTATCAGGTTCAGATCGGGTTGAGATATGCGTTCTGATAAACAAACTGAAAATAAATAACGATGATTATGAAAACAAGAAATTTACTGATGGCTTGTGCCTGTGCACTCTTTACACTGGCAGGTCAGGCTCAGACACAGGTGATCGCTCACCGCGGATTCTGGAAAGCAGAAGGTTCGGCACAGAATTCTATTGCAGGATTGAAAAAAGCTGCCGAAGCTAAAGTGTATGGTTCTGAATTTGACGTACAGCTCACAGCCGACGGAGTGGTGGTAGTAAACCACGATGATGCGATAGACGGACTGGTTATCGGTGAAACGGCTTACGATAAGCTGAAGGACCTGAAACTGAAGAACGGTGAGAAACTTCCTACGCTTGCCGATTATCTGGAAGCCGGAAAGAAATTGCCGGATGTACAGCTGATTCTGGAAATCAAGCCTCATAAAACAAAGGCACAGGAAGACCAGATTGCAGAAACTACTGTAAAGATGGTAAAGGAATACGGATTGGAAAAGCAGGTGGAATATATCTCATTCAGCATGAATATCTGTGAGCAGCTTGCTCGTCTTACTCCCAAATCGGAAATCGCTTACCTGAAGAGTGACATCGCTCCCAAGGACGTAAAGGCAAAGGGTGCTAATGGCATAGACTATCACTATAAAGCATTCGAAAAACATCCGGAATGGGTGAAAGAGGCTCACGAACTGGGCATGAAGGTTAATGTCTGGACTGTGAACAATGAGAAAGACATGAAAAAGATGATAGACCTGAATGTAGATTATATCACGACCGACCAACCTTTGGAAGCTGCTGCTCTGGTGGCAGGAAAGTAATGGCGGAAGCATGGATTGCTCCGATTGTAACCGATTCTAAATAATATTATCACACACAGGAAATAGGGATGTAACATGACATCCCTATTTTTGTATCGTCAAACTAAAAGCAGAAAAACAATGAAAACAACATTTGTGAAAAGCATTATTTTAGGATTGTTTGCTATGGCTTCCGTTGCAACCGTACAGGCTGAAGAGGCCGGTAAAGAGGCTGTCGGTAAAGAAAGCAGTGCTACGGTTAAGGTGCTGGTAGTAGGACTCGACAATGTCAGCTCGAACTACTTTCCTGAAAGCATGATTACTGAAGAAACGGGTATTCCGGAAGACAGTATCGGCGATACTTACAACCGGATTATTACGGACAATATCATCCATGCAAACAAGAATAAGGAATTTGCATTTATCTCTTCAGAGAAATTTGCTGATGCAGAGAAGTTGTTGGGTGACATACAGGTGAGTGGAGAAAACGAAGAGAGTTATGCTAATGTGAGCCAGATAGACAGCCAGAATTACAAGCAGCTGCTGGACGAAGCGCATGCCGATTATGTATTGTTCCTGAACCAGCATTATTTGAAGTGGCAGGAAAAACCTTTGCGCACATTGTTCCACTTTGTGAGCTACTCGCTTTACGACAAAAACCAGAAAGAAGTGACGAAAGGTAACAATTACTTTACTTGCATGAATCTGGAAAAAGCTGACAAACTGAGCAAGGCTAGCCGCAAAAGTTCATCGAAAATTGCATCAACTATCATAAAAAGCATCGATAAATAGTAGGCACGATATCGAGTTTCCGAAATATACACAACAAAAATGCCGCAGGTCGTACGTGGAGTATCGCCTGCGGCTCTCTTTTTATATAGACGTATATCGTTTCGGGTTGTATTACAGCGTAAGTGGAATACCCCGGTAGAAATCGAGTATCTTGGTGCGGAACAGGTAGTCGTATTTGGCCTGAAGACGGTCGGAAACGGCTTTCATCCAGGCCGTACGCGATTCGTTGTACTCCGTAGCGTTTGCCTTGCCGTTGGTGTACTTCTCTTTCATCAGCAGGAAGGAAGCCTGTGCCGCTTCGTCGGCTGTAAGGCTGCTGTGATACTGGGTTTCGGCGTTTACGGCATTGTAGTACGCCTGCTGTATTTCTTTGTAGAGGTTCTTTTTACTTTCCTCCAGTTGCCAGTAGTATGTATGTTGCTGGATACGGGCGCTGCGTACGCGGTTACGGGTTTCAAAACGGTTGAAGATAGGAACGCTGAGCGAGAAACCGATATACTGGCTGAAGTTGTCGCGCAACTGTGAACCGAAATTACCGTTCTCCATGCTCGAGACAT
>ENA-UEPD01000077-UEPD01000077.1-human-gut-metagenome-genome-assembly--contig:-NODE-77-length-74360-cov-22.505432_pt1 | contig 74360 bp, 54 predicted proteins | sample MGYA00242895_ERZ507906 | MGnify/ENA primary metagenome ERZ507906 (study PRJEB26167, sample SAMN06115416) | human gut metagenome | host: Homo sapiens | place: China:Guizhou | collected 2015-03-03... | reverse complement strand
TTTAGAATATGCTGGTAATTAAAGATTTACACTCGGATATTTCTGATTAGTTTTGGTTGTTCTATGGTTATAAATACTAATACGGGAGATTCAATTTCAAATGGAATAGAATATTTCAGTACACTAATACAAGTTGAAAATAATCAAATTATATCTATTGACAGAATCAATATTAAGCCATTCCCATTTTAAAATTATTCAGCATTTTATTATGAACTTTATTCTCAAAATAAAACTATCATTCATTAGAAAATTCTATAAGACAAGAAATAAAGAAATAACTAATATCGTAAATAGCATTTCTAAAGCTAAACAATTATATAAAAGTTTAATCATTCAAGCCCACCCAGACAAGCATCCTGATAAAAAAGAACTGGCTCAAAAAATAACCAGCCTAATTAATGAAAATAGATATAATTATGATGCACTAGTTAAATTAAAAAATACTATAGAAAGAGAATTATGAGAATGGTAGATTTTATAAAAGGCTTGCTTGATTCAATATTAAGTGGCTCTTTAGAAAGAATGAGAATAATTAATGCGATGAACAATAGTTTCAAAGAAGCTTATTATTCTGGAGAATTAGAGCGGTTATGCAAAACATCTATTACAATAGGAGATAGTAACTTTGCTCATGAAATGAGTACTTTTGTTTTTAGAAGCGGATTTAAAATTTGCATAGAAAATGACAATAATATAAAAATCTCTGAGTTTAGAGAAATAGGACAATACATATTATCAAACAGACCTTTTGTAAGACAATTAATGTCTTTAGGATTTGATACTTTAATCATTAAAGGAAAAAATACTACTAACGAGGCTAAATATGCACTTAAGCAATATTCGGAGTTAAATGGTTTTATGTTAAGCAGTGGAGAATAAATTATGGCTATTATTCGTAATTACAATGATATTAAATCAATACTCACAGAAAAATATATCATTAGAGAAAAAGAAGAAAAAGGATTCTTCAAATCTAAAAAGGTCTATGTTGAAGAATTAGAATTTAAAAGAAAAGATATTTATGATAATGGAGAATTAATTTCATTTGAAGAAATTGATAAAATCACCAATACTAATATAAAAAAAACTTATGGAAACAAATCAAAAGATGAAAATGGTGAGTTTTTTTGGACAATTAAAGAATATTACGATGGTGAATTAAAAAAAATAAGCATTAGATACTTAAACAATAATGGCGACTGCTATAAGGAATTTGTAGAAGACTATAGTTTGAATAATAAATATTCATATACATATAAATTACAATATAATCAACTAAATTTATTAGTGAGAAAAGAAGCGAGAGTTGTTGAAACATCTATTGGTAAACATAAAGAGTATTTATCATATACAATAGAAAAGGAATATGATGTTAATAATAGATGCACTAAAATGAGATGGAAAGATTACGATTCAAACAATGGACAACTACTTAATATCCATGAGTTTTCATATACATATAATAACAATGGATATTGCATAAAGAAAATTGAAACAGTAAACACTATATCTAACTCTGATGATAATATGAAAGAAAAAGGAATCAAAACGATATATACCGAGAATTCTACATTTAATCATTTAGGAGATTGCATATATCGAGAAGGAACTCATTATACACAGCACTTCAAATTTAATTTTGATTATAAATATGATTTACACAATAATTGTACAGAATATAGAAATACTATAACAATAAATGGAAACTTCGATAGTGAAGTAGTTTACCGATATGAGATTAACTACAAATAACAATTTCATTTCTTAATTAATTATTTCCTATGAAAATAATAATACAAATTATAACTTATTGCGCATTAACCTTTAGTGCTTGCAATTTTATAAATAAAGATGTTCAAAGTTTAATAACCAAAGATAGCACTTTACAATCCCCAATAACGTCTATCTTAGAAAGCAAACTATCTGAGTTAAATGCTCTATCTGGTCAAGCTATAATCATGGAAGTCCAGACAGGGCAAATAAAAGCTATGGTAGGACTTGAAAAGAAAGATAGTGCAAACTACCAACCTTGTGAGAATCTACCCCAAACACAGCCATTAGGATTGATACAACCTATATCTATATTGGCTGCATTGGAAACAGGTAAGGTTAAATTATCAGATACCGTAGATGTTGGTAATGGAATTTATTCTACAAATGAAGTAGAGATAAAAGACCATAATTGGCATAGAGGTGGATATGGTACAATCACTATCCAACAGGGATTAGCTGTAAGTTCTGAGATTGCAGCATATAAAACAATAGAAAAGGCTTTTGGTAGTGAACAGGCTTATCAAGCCCAGTTAAAGAAGATGGGAATTAACTTAGACAGTCTGAATACTCTAAAAATGCTTACTATATACAACGAGATTGCAAAGAATGGAAATATAGCAAGTAAGGCAAATACTGATAGCCTAAAGCAAGCGTTAAAATATTCGGTTACTAATGGTTTAGGACTATCTGCCAAATCTGAAAAAGTACAAGTAGCTGGAAAAACAGGTGCTTTACAACTTGAAGATGGAAGCTATATTGTAGAGTTCTGTGGTTATTTTCCTGCTGATAATCCTCAATATTCTATTATTGTTTCTATCAATAAGGAGGGATTACCTGCTGCTGGATTCATGGCTGGTGAAGTGTTTAGGCAAATAGTGGATTATATGAATAAATAGCCAAATTAAATTTTATATGTAAAAACGGCATTTGAGTTTAATAAACTCTTATGCTGTTTTTTATTGGGTGAGAATATTGAAATATCTTTTCTTCGTAGAAGGTTGAACATTTCATTCCAAGATATAAAGATTATCGATTGATTGCCTGTACGGTTTATAATTGCTATATTTGTAATGCGGTCTTAGCCGCATGAGATTATTAATTTATTGTTGAATACTTCTCGTTAACTTATTGAGTTAAACCAAGAGTTAAACCAGTTTTGTAAAACCTAAATACTAATTTATCAGAAAGAGTGGATAAAAGGTTGTAGCTCAGTTGGTAGCTCCCGAAAGTGAAACTTTTGGGAGCCGAAGAAGAGCATTAGCTTCCCAAGCTAAGGGTCACGGGTTCGAGTCCCGCTTACCGCTCTTCTTCGGTTAAAGGCTAATACACTGATAATTAGCGTATTTTAGTCACTGCATCACATGCTAATTTCTCTGATTTATAGATTAAAAAAAAGGATATAAACCTCACTTTTGAGGTTTTGCACTTATCCTTTGCGTATCCTAAAACTTTTCCTATAGATAAACAGGCTTCAATACAGCCTTCAGATTTTACCTTATGCTCTTGGAGAATTAGTTAAACAGGAAGTCAATACTCTAAAAATATAGATGCAATTATAACTCATTATACTATAAATAAGTTATATTTAATGAAGCATTTATAAAAAGAAGGGATAACCGTAAGAACGATTACCCCCTTCTCTACAAATTAGAAAGAAACTTATGTAAAAGTTAATCATTTAATATCGTCATAAGCAGTGATGGCTTTTTCAAAACGAGTACAAACATCTTTAAATGAATACAATCCATCAGAATTCAAATCTAGCCCTTTCAGTTGTAACTGATAAACCATAGGAGAGTTTTCCTTGTCGAGCATTTCCAAATTTCTCAATTGTTCAGTGCTCTGATATACCAGATTGACCGAAATAAACTCATTTCCTTCTTTGTCCAGCCATTTTTCAAATACCAACTTACAACCAATTGGAGTCTTTTTTTCGATGGAATTAGGTAATTCATAATCTTCCACTTCCAAAGCAGCATTCACACTTGCAATATTTGAATCATGTCCACATAAGAAAGTAAATTTTCGAGCTTCTGAATTAAGTTCATCATTTATGTATACAAGTAATGGATGTGCCACATTATAAGCTACAATAGGTGCTGTAAAAAGTACATCCCCATAAACATCCTTTACTCGGGCAATCTTTTCCCAGTCAGAATTAGAGATCTCATGTCCGAATGAAGCTTTTCTTGCATCAGTTTCTTCATAATATTGCAAGATAAAAGCATCAGATGCTGAATTGGCAAGCTTCAGAGAACCTTTCATTGCAGGCTCCTCTCCTTTTTTCAATATAATTTGAGTATCATAATCATCAAAGGCACAAGTTTCTCCAGCTTTACAAGCAGGTGAATCTTTCAGATCAAGAACATCTGCCAGAATTTGGTATGAGTCTTCGAGTTTCTCATTAATTCCTCTTATTCCGTTTTTGCCTCCCATTGCTGCAATTTGAGACATTGCTTCTGCACAGAAGGAGTCACTTACTTTTGTCAGGCGAGGGAAAAATACCGGATCCATCTTGCTCGGAGTGTATCGATGATGAATAGCCAGGTTGGCTACTGGCATAAATCCTGAAGAAAAGTATTGCGCTGTTGCAATTGTGCGCTGCATACTATTGGCGTAGATGTTTACTTCATCCACACTCGGTACATAATTTTCAGTAAATAATCCTTCATCAACCAGCCATTTACGGAAAAATTGTCCCATCATTGTTTCCAAAACTCCTCCTCTCAAAGTGAGTTCACTAGAAGCTGAACTCCACTTTGTCCATTGGTGAGGAGTTAATTTTCCTAAAGCGCTCCCGTTGTCAGACAACGGAGAGCGGATATTATGACGACTAAGAACAACTACTTCTTTTAAGGTATATTTTTCTTTAAATTCGGGTGAACGTTTGGTTTGAGCCCACACAAACACAGGGCAGGCAAATACCAGTATTAATAACGACAGCTTATTTAGATTTCTCATAATACAGTTTTTATTTGTCAAAACTACAAACTATAATTACAAATTCTCTACTTCTATCAGAATTTTATCTGCAAACGTGTTTCAATAAGCGCCAGTTTTGTATTCGGAGTATTGATTCTGTCGGTTGTAGTAGTGTAAGAGCCGCGAACACGCCATATCATATACTTATTGATATAGTAGTTGAATGTAGCCGACCAGTCATTCAGTCTTCCTCCCAGAATTTCAGCTTTATGATCAGACATATCTGTATAGTTATACGAAAGAACAACCTCCATAGCTCCCGGATCAGGAGTAGCAATACCTCCATCCAAGTCAGAGTACTTATAATTCTTACCTTTTACAAGTGCACGGATCGTTCCATAAGCACCACTTGCCTTGTAATTAGGCTTATCTTTTCTGTTAACATTTACATAGAAATACTGAGTTTCCAGTCCGATACGTCCTATTGCAGCATTGAGTTCCGGAGTAAATTTGTATAACATTTTGGCATCATCAATAACCGCCTCCTGAGCAACGACCTTAGCAATTCGTGTCGGGAAGGTAGTCGACAAAGTATACGCATGATGACTCAATTCTGCATCCGAATCATAACGAGGTGTTTCAAACGCTCCAGAAAGTCCGACATGGAATATCTTTCCCGGTTCACAGAATGGCTTATATACCAATCGAGTCATCATTCCTACACCTTGATTTCCCAATTTGTCGGATGTCATTTTCATAGCATCCGATTCTGTAAAGAAACTCAAAGTTCCCAGAAATTTACTTCTTGTATGCTGATACATCAAACCAATCATACGCGAATTGTTGAAAGCCTGGTTACTTGCAGGCTCTTCCATCGAGATCTTAAAAGAAGAGCTAGTAGCACTTTGCAAACCAAACTGATGGATAAAATATCCGGCACGCAGGAAATCTGACGCATCTTTATCAAAGTTATACTGAATGAATACATCCTTCATGTTCACCTTTCCATACGCATATCCCATATCTACCTTTGCCTTCCATGCACCATACGATGCACTAAATCCAACTCGCATATCGGGAATAGCAAAACCGTCATTGAACTTGTCGTCTTGTTCATTAGCCTTAAAAAGTCCCCCATCCAACAAAATACGTCCTGAAGGTTTTATTTCTAATTTTTCTTCCTGTGCTTTGGCAGCACCGATCATAGTTAAGCCTAAAGTCAATAAAAGTAATCGTTTCATAGTCTTAAATTATAGTTATTCTATTAGTTTTTTACAGGTCTAGTTTTACAAGGTAAAAAAAGTCTAGTCTAGTTTTGTGATGATAAGATTCAAGTAATTAACAAGATTGGAGAGATTAGTTTGCGAAATCACTCTTAGCAACTTGTCCTTTACTTACAAGTTCTGCAAATTCTTTTTTAGCTTTTTCCAGCTGTTTCATAAAGTTTTCATTAGCATGCAAGCGTGCAACAACCGCACTTGCAACTAATCGTGCAGCGTCTACATCACTCTGGAAATGGTATCCGCAAATTACTCGGCTCTGCCCCATTTCATATCCCCGTTTCAATATTTCGTTCTGTCTGTCAACATTGATTTCTGCAAGTACAAGAGCTGTAGCCCATCCGATAGCCGTATGTCCGGAAGGATAAGAACCATTTGTCGACAATTCCTGCTGCTGTTCAGGGTTGCATGTCATTTCATTATAAAAAGCAAACGGACGTGTACGCATGTAATGCTCTTTAGCTTCACGTGTAGCCAAGTCGCCGGCATCTTCGCGCATACCTAAAACCAGTTTATAAATTTCCGGTGTAGTGGTTTCTGAGATACGGACACCAAAAGCTTCAGAAAAAGCATTGGGAACACCGTCACCATTTACACGAGCATCTTCAGCAGCCTGATCACCACGAGGAGTATTTCTCTGCAATTTTCCCCATTTATACTGAGCTTCGTCATTCATAAAAAGAATTGATCCCGGTTGAGGTGGAGCTGGAAGGAGATTCAAACTACTTGCTACTTCATCTGCACGTAGGAAATAAAGATCCGGATTGGTTCTTACATCTTTAATTTTCTCCTGAGCGAAAGTTGCCATTGCTACTAAAGACAAACATGCAACAAAAATGTTTCTTTTAATCATACTTCTTTAGATTTAAATGTTTATAAGATTTTTGTTTTGATGTCGCAAATGTATGCGAAGAAGTACAGATAAAAAGTTGCAAAAGGTTATTTCATGTTTTTCAGGAATGCAACTTTATACAAACCACTGATAAGCAGACAAATAAATTAGTCGTAAAGCAACATAAAAATTAATAGCAATGTAACTTTTTACTCAAAATCGGCCTTAAAAATCCCTCTGAATTCAAACTGTTGCAGACCAAACATGCACATCAATTCTTCGGACAGATAAAAAGTTGAAGTTAGAACAAGACCGAGGACCCTGAAAAGATTACAGACTGTACAATATAAACATGAAATAACCCCATCCTACTCCATTTCCGAGTAGCGACAGGGTTATTTCGATGATAGCTGAAGACAGCTAAAAAATCAATCAATAAGACGTAATATATAAAAGACTATACTGGTAGGATTCGCTTTCACATAATCTATCAAGAAAGAATGATTCGTTTTTAGTTTGTTATTTGCCAATCTGCTGATAACCGGATTCAGATTCCCATAAATACATAGCATACCAGGGATATGTAAACGCTTTACTTTGGGATTGGCAATCAGTAAAGCCAACACTTTTGCTGCCTGATTGTTACAATTAGAAAATTCCAGCACATTATCTAAAATATCCTTATCCGTTCTGGCCATATTTTCATAGAAAACAGCTATTAGTCTTTCAATCTTTTCTGTTATCTGTTTTGTGCTTTCAGCTATCTCCATACTCAGACTGGCATCGAATTTCTTTGTAATTCTCTCTTCGTTTTCTCTTTCTATCCTGCTTCTTACAGAAGTGTATTCGCACATCAGCTCAGCCATTTTTTCCTTGGTTAGAACTTGCTCAATGTGACAATCTATCGGATATAAAACTTTCAGCAATTTAATTCTGTCCAGATTTCCCATTTCTTTCCTTACATGTTCAAGTTCTGTCACAAGGGCAGTCGTAACGTTATCAGCTTCCAGGCCACAAAGTTTTTCTTTCCGATGTAAAATATATTCACCAATCTTTTTCAGTGCTTCATCCGTAAATATATAATTATAACTTTCATCAAGGTGTTCTATTTCCTCTTTAAGACTGGACAATTCTTTCATCTTGATATTATCCGTCAACATCAGCATTTTGCGGAAAAAGATACCATTCACATCATCTATACAAACAGTTCCGTCCATGTTATGTCTGTACAAGGCAAGTCTTTCTTTAAGAGCTGTGATAGTTTTTATCCATTTTTCATTTTTTTCTACTTGCACTACTATGTTTTCCAGATTATCCGTTGCCAGAGCTATACTCGACTGTTCTATCAGCAAAGGTTTGTCGAATACGTCATATTCACCGATAAGAAGCATCTGTTTCTCCAATGTCTTGGAAAGCCCCAAAGCTATATCCCGATTCTTTTTCATGATCAGTTCCGACAATGATTTGATACGACCTGGAGTGTCAGAAGCATTTATATCTATCTCTGCAAACATATTTTTTAATTTCTCCACTTCCTTGCTGTCATTGTCATTGGTAAAACATGCCATCGATGACAGACTTTCCAGTCTGTGATGAATGTCATCCAAATGCATTTTTACAGCCTTCTTCTTGCTGCGTTTCCTCTTTATATACTCCATTATAATAATGAAAAAAATAAGTATCGCAAAAGCTATCACGACTGATATGATTTTCAGACTGGGAACTGTTGATTCCATATCGATCCATTTGGCCGAAGTCTTTGAAAATACACTCATTTTCATTACTCCTATATTAGAGCCTAAATATAAGGTGTCCCCTTTGACAAAAGATGCTTTCGGATTGAAACGTATGTCATGAAAGAATCTTCCCCGTTCTCTGATTCCGTCCTTATTTACAACATACTTTACCAGTCCAAACTCCGGCAAAGCATAAAACAATGTATCGTTTACTTTCAATAATTTATTGTAGCCTTTCAAAGAGACTGAATCATTATACTCCCTGCATATCAGATGATGATTGGTCAGCATCATTAACAAAGGTTCGTGCCCACCAGTTACGGAAATGTCACGTATAAAGGTTTTATTTTCCGTTCCTTTGATAGACTGAAACGAGTCTTTATTACCATAATATACTCCATGATTCAGCGTAGAAAGATATAAATTGTCGGAGTTAGGAGATAAATAGAATGAAGTAATGTATTTATTGTGTAAGTCGTCAACCAAACTAGCCTTTCCGTCAGCATCAATCCGCACCAGATCATCCTGAATTCCGAGATAAATACAGGTTCCTTCGGCTTCTTTTTTCAGGTATGACGCTGTAATCTTTGTAGGCGACTGATAAAGCACTTGAGAAGAAGCAAACAAGACATTGCCTATATATCGTTGTCTGACTTTTATCCGTTTCAGAACTTGCTTATTACTGATATAATATAGAAATTTATCGTCCGCCATCATTCCCGAAACCACCTCGTCATCAGGTATTTCTGCTATTTTAAAAGCTTCCGGACTTCCTGTATGCTGGTGATACAATTCGTTGTCTGCATTTACATAATAAATATCATCTCCATCGGAACACGAAGCCACGATCTCTCCTTTTGCATTGAAAATACCCAGATGTAATGGAATATTCCATAATGCATTTTCTGTGATCAGGACTGTATATCCATTTACTTTATCAGTTGCCGCTACATTAGTACAAAACTGAGGAACCTTTCTCCGTAACGGAACTGATAAGAATGACTCTAAATCATCACTCAGCAATAAATGGTTATCATCGAGAAAATAATGAATATTGCCTAATTTATAATAAATGCGAGGAGAAAATTTTAGTGTTATATTGTTCAGTAGATTACCTGAAATATCCTCTACATACAACTTCTTGTCGGCAAGCAAATACACCTTATTATCATATACAGAAACACTGTAAATATGCTCATCCTGATGGGTAACTTCCATTTTGCCATTGGCCAGGTTTATTCGGATCAGTCCATTCTGGGTAGCACACAACAAATAATCCGATTCGTATTTACGGATGTTGTTTACGATAAACGGCTTACCGGAACGTGCAGTTTCACTGTTATCTGAAGGATAAATCAACTTTAAACTGTCTTTCTCCGAATGTGACATAGCATACAAGCCTTGACTGGTAGCTACATAAACCTTTTTTTCGGTTAAGAGAATATCATATACCGAATAATTACATCCTTTGTTACATATAGGATATTTCTCAACAAGGCGAACATTTTCTTCACCAAGCGCCCATTTCTGCAAACCTGAGTTCCGAATGCCTATCCAGCAAATGCGGACATCAGAAAGAACCGAATCTGTTACAACCTTATATATACGGTCGGCCCCTATATTATAAGGCTGAAGCCGACGTTGCTTCATATACCATATATCACCGGCTTCGCTGCCTATCCAGAAAGCAGAATCACCATCGGCTGATATAGAAGAAAGACGTTCGTCGAAATACAATTCTGTTTCTCCCAGATTCCCTGTCTTTTCTTTCTCACCACACCCCCAAAGAATGAATATAATGTACAAGAATAGTAAATAAATAAAGCTGCTTTTCATCTTATTATATTTATGGTTCTTGGATATTAAAGCTAACACATGATATAGGGAATTATCCCCCATATTCCAATTAAAAATGGTTATACTAAAATAAACAAAAAACGAATATAAAATGTTCTATAAAGCTGTATAATTCCGCCTTAAAAGTAGATATCAGCAGGTCTTGATGAATCATAAAGAATCTTCTCAGAAAACATCAAGATATTTACTTGTTTTTTTGTACAATTTTTTAAAAAAGATGATGATATTTTTTCAGAAATATGCTGAATTTTTTTGACGACATATCATAATCATTTAGCCTTTGGAAGATAAATCCAATTAAGATGCTATAAATCAACCTCTTCCGGAAGAAGATCAGTCTGAATATTATTCATGCTTCCCCATAAACTATACCGAGCTTCAGGATTCATGCGTTCCAGCGTACGGAGCACTTCTTTCATATCCGAGCGATGAGAATCTTTTTCGTACGGGCAATTTTTGATCTGTTTACGATAACCTTTCGCCTGAGCCATTTCTATCAGATCGGCTTCATGTACCAGACACATCGGTCGGATAATGGTCATATCAAACTTTCGCATTACCAGACGCGGAGGCATCGTACTGAATGCTCCCTGAAATGCCATATTCATAAGCAACGTTTCCAGTATATCATCCATGTGGTGTCCCAAGGCTATCTTATTACATCCCTGTTCTTTTGCTACTGTAAAAAGAGCTTTACGGCGATTCCACGAACAGAGGAAGCATGGCGACTTGCGGGTATCAGTAGAAGGATCGAAAGACGTTTCGTAGCGTACGAACGGCACTCCCAGATTTTCGGCAAAGGAACGAAGGTAATCCATGTCCGATTCGTAAGCTATATTCGTCATCACGACATGTGCAGCAACGACTGAAAAACGAGGCTTGTAAATACGCGAACGGCGGGCAAGTAGTTCCAGTAAAGCAAGTGAATCTTTTCCTCCCGACAACCCTACCAGTATCTTATCACCATCTTCTATTAGTCCATATTGCACTACACCTTTGTTAAAGCGTTTTTCTATGCGTCGCATCAATTTATCTTCTTCTGTCAATTTTCCCATTTCTTCCGATAATCTTAAAAACGGGGTAAAATTACACCAAAAGAACGATTCTCGAAAGATTTTGAAAAATTAGAATGCCGAAATAATCAAAATTTCAAAGAAACTTTGTATTTTTGAAAATAACATCATCGAAACAACACGAAAAATTATGAATAAGAAATATACGCTAGCACTTATCGCTTTATGTAGCATGGGAGGAACTTTCGCCCAATCACTCACCCAGGCAAAACAATGGTTTGAAGAAGGCAAGTTTGCTGAAGCCAAACCCGTTTTCCAGAAATTAGTAAAACAGGCTCCATCGAATGCAAATTACAATTTCTGGTACGGAGCATGCTGCTATGAAACCGGTGAATTACAGGAATCACAACCCTACCTTGAAAAAAGTGCTGCACGCAAAGTAATAAATGCTTATCTATATTTGGGAAAACTATATTATGCAATGTATAGCTTTGATGAAGCGACCGAAAATATTGAAGAGCATATCCAATGGCTGGAAAAAAAGAAGCGTGATACTTCTGCAGCAGAGAAAGAATTAGACCGTTGCCGTCAGGCTGCACGCATGTTAAGAGGAACTGAGAATGTAGCTGTAATTGACAGCTTTGTAGTAGATAAAAATAATTTTCTTTCGGCATATAAATTAAGTAAGGAGTCGGGAAACATTTCTCTTACCGAAGATGGCTCAGGAACTTCATTTACAAATGAGCTGGGTGATAAAATGATTTTTACACAAGCGTCTGAAGACGGAGAAACGAGTTTATACTCACGCTTCAAGTTGATAGACAAGTGGGAAGATGCCAAGCCATTAAGCGGTCTGGACGAATCAGGACATAACCAAAATTATCCGTTTATGGCATCAGATGGTATCACATTTTATTTTGGAGCCGAAGGAGATGAAAGTATGGGAGGATACGATATCTTCGTAACCCGTTATGATTCGGATGACAATACGTATCTCCGTCCGGATAACATCGGTATGCCGTTTAACTCTCCATACAATGATTATATGTATGCATTGGATGACTTGAACAATTTAGGGTGGTTTGCTTCTGATCGTTATCAGCCGGAAGGAAAAGTTTGTGTATATGTTTTCGTTCCTAACTCGACAAAACAGGTATACGACTACGAAACAGCTGACCCGCAAGCTATTATTGATGCTGCTACACTAAAAGAAATAAAGAAGACATGGAGTGATCCCGATAAAGTACGTATTGCCAGACAACATCTGGCTCAGGTATTGTATGGCGGAAGTACAGAAAAGAAAAAGAGTGACTTCCGTTTTGTCGTAGACGATAATGCTGTTTATCATACTTTGTCAGATTTTCGTTCTAAAGAAGCACGGCAGATGTATGCTTCATTCTTGCAGAAAGAGAAAGATCTTGCATCATTGGAAGAATCATTGACAAATCTTCGTGCTGCCTATCAGCAATCAAACAAAGCCGGAAAAGAAAAAATGGCTCCCGGTATATTAGATAAAGAAAAACGTACCAATGAGTTACGACATGAGCTGGAACAACTGACTTTATCTGTACGCAATGCAGAGCTTAAAGCATTGAAACAGTAAAAAATAGACACCATTTTTATACGAGCAGATATGGAAACACTGATTATTATTGCACTTATTTTGGCGGGACTTTTACTTTTTGCTGTGGAAGTATTTCTTGTCCCCGGCATTACCCTTGCAGGAATAGCATCGGGAATCAGTCTGCTTTATGCCATTTATTATGCTTTTCATTCCGTAGGAACACAGGCCGGATTTATTACGCTTGCCGTTGAAGCCGTTGGAATAATCGGTATAACCATTTGGTTCATGCGCTCCAAGACAGTAGACCGTCTTTCGCTTAAACAGACACTCGACTATAAACCAGAACCGCTGAAAGGAATCAACATTCAGGCTGGAGATACTGGCATGTCATTGACACGCCTTACCTTGATAGGAAATGCCGAGATAAACGGTCATATCATCGAAGTGCAATCAGCTGATGGATTTATCGAAGAGCGTACTCCCATACAAGTAACTCGTATAAATAATGGAACTGTATATGTGACACGCTACATACAACAGTAATTTTTTTAAACCTTAAAATATCAATTACCTATGATTGACCCTAACTATCTTCCGTTCATTTTAGCGGCTGGAGGAGTTGTCTTACTGGCAGTCTTCTTCCATTACGTGCCATTCTTTCTTTGGCTTTCTGCCAAAGTATCAGGTGTACGTATTTCGCTGGTTCAGCTTTTTCTGATGCGTATTCGTAATGTTCCGCCATATGTTATCGTACCTGCAATGATTGAAGCCCACAAGGCTGGCTTAAGCACTATTACACGCGATGAACTGGAAGCTCATTATATGGCAGGCGGTCATGTGGAAAAGGTAGTTCATGCACTAGTTTCAGCATCGAAAGCCAATATCGATTTGTCGTTCCAGATGGCTACCGGTATCGACCTTGCAGGACGTGACGTGTTTGAAGCCGTACAGATGTCTGTCAATCCGAAAGTTATTGATACGCCTCCTGTCACCGCCGTTGCCAAAGATGGTATCCAGCTTATTGCGAAAGCACGTGTAACTGTACGTGCCAATATCCGCCAGTTGGTAGGTGGAGCTGGCGAGGATACAGTCCTGGCACGCGTAGGCGAAGGTATTGTTTCATCTATCGGTTCATCGGAAAACCATAAATCAGTACTTGAGAATCCGGATTCAATTTCCAAACTTGTACTACGCAAAGGACTGGATGCAGGGACTGCATTCGAAATTTTATCTATTGATATTGCCGATATCGATATAGGTCGTAATATTGGAGCATCTTTACAGATAGATCAGGCCAATGCTGATAAAAATATTGCACAAGCCAAAGCTGAGGAACGCCGTGCAATGGCTGTTGCTTTGGAACAGGAAATGAAAGCAAAAGCAGAAGAAGCCCGTGCCAATGTAATACAGGCTGAAGCCGAAGTTCCAAAGGCTATGGCAGAAGCTTTCCGTACCGGCAATTTGGGAATCATGGATTATTACCGGATGAAAAATATTCAGGCAGATACAGATATGAGAAGCAGTATCGCCCGCCCGGATGCAAATCCTGCAGGACATGAACCGATAGGTAAATAATCATTATCATATAATAGCAAAAACTCAACTAACTAAATAAAAAAGAATATTATGAAAAAGTACTTTCCACCCTCAGAACTGATTATAAATGAAGATGGTTCGGTATTTCATCTTCACGTAAAGCCGGAACATCTGGCCGATAAAGTTATCCTTGTGGGAGACCCCGGACGAGTAGCTCTAGTAGCATCGCATTTCGAAACAAAGGAATGTGAGGTAGAAAGCCGTGAATTCCGTACCATAACCGGAACATATAAAGGGAAACGTATTACAGTCACTTCTACCGGTATCGGATGCGACAACGTAGATATTGTTATGAACGAACTGGATGCATTGGCTAATATCAACTTTCAGACTCGTGAAGAAAATGACAACTTCCGGCAACTGGAAATCGTACGTATCGGTACTTGTGGAGGATTACAACCTTATACTCCCGTGGGAACTTATATATGCTCTGAAATCTCTGTAGGGTTCGACGGACTGCTAAACTTCTACGAAGGAAGGAATGCAGTTTGCGACCTTCCGATGGAACGTGCCCTTTTAAATCACTTGGGATGGAGCGGAAACCTCTGTGCACCGGCTCCTTACGTTATCCATGCCAACAAGGAACTGGTTGAGCGTATTGCCGGAACAGATATGGTACGCGGCGTTACAGTAGCTTGTGGAGGTTTCTTCGGTCCACAAGGCAGACAGCTCCGCATTCCACTTGCCGACCCTCACCAGAATGAAAAGATTGAAAGTTTCGAATATCAGGGTCATCGCATAACCAACTTCGAAATGGAAAGTTCAGCACTTGCAGGGCTTGCACGTCTGCAAGGACATAAAGCTACCACTGTCTGCATGGTTATAGCCAATCGCGTAGCCAAAGAAGCCAATACAGGATATAAAAACAAAATAGACGACCTGATAAAGACAGTGCTTGAGCGAATCTGATATTTATAATTCTTCTTTTTTTATATATACAGGTTCCTCTGTTTATTGCAGAGGAACCTGTTTTGTCAAAAAAACAACAGCTATTTAGAATATTTATGGAAGCAAGTTTTAAACAAGATAGCAAACTAAACAAAGCAGAACGATATCAATTTTTTCTTACACAACTTACACCCCTTATAGAAGGTGAAAGAAACGAAGTCAGTGTATTGGCGAATACCAGTGCGGCCTTAAAGGAAGCTTTCGGCTTTTTCTGGGTAGGTTTCTATCTGGTACATGACGGTGAACTTCATTTGGGACCTTTTCAGGGCAGTGTAGCATGTTATCGTATTAAAAAAGGACGTGGAGTATGCGGCACGGCATGGTCGGAAGCCCGTACACAAGTTGTACCCGATGTAGATCAATTCCCAGGACATATCGCCTGTAGTTCGCTTTCCCGTTCGGAAATTGTCGTTCCGATCATAGTGAATGGAGAAGTAAAAGGAGTATTGGATATCGACAGTGATCAGCTTTCTACGTTCGATGAAACTGACCGGGTTTACCTTGAAAAAGTAGTAGACCTTCTTATCAGAGAACTTTACACTCAAGAATAATTATCACCCAAACTTTTCCGGATATAAGCTGAAAAGCCGTATCTTTGTATGATTTAAAAGCAAAAGACATCATGAATATACAACAAACAGAAGATACTATTTGTGCCATTGCTACCGCACAAGGCGGAGCAATCGGTACGATCCGTGTTTCGGGGGCTCAGGCTATAGCCATAACCGACCGTATTTTTACTCCAATATCGGGAAAACCTCTGACAGAACGTAAGCCATATACCCTGACATTCGGACATATTCTTTCGCCTGCAGGTGAGATAATAGATGAAGTATTGGTAAGTCTTTTTCGTGTTCCTCATTCTTATACAGGTGAAGATTCAGTAGAAATATCTTGTCATGGATCATCATATATTCTGCAACAAGTAATGCAGCTCCTTATTAAGAATGGATGTCGTGCTGCGGGACCAGGTGAATATACTCAACGTGCCTTTTTGAATGGTAAAATGGACTTGAGTCAGGCTGAAGCAGTTGCAGACCTGATTGCCTCGACTTCTGCCGCTACACATCGTATGGCAATGAATCAGATGCGTGGAGGATTCAGTCGTGAATTATCTGCTTTAAGAGAGAAACTGCTCCATCTGACTTCACTCATGGAGTTGGAGTTGGACTTTAGCGACCACGAAGAACTGGAATTTGCAGATCGTTCAGAACTGGAAGAAATAGCTCAACAAATTGAACAAGTTATCAGCCATCTGGTAGATACATTTAGTGTCGGTAATGCTCTGAAAAATGGTGTACCGGTTGCCATCGTAGGAGAAACCAATGCAGGAAAGTCTACCCTATTGAATGCTCTCCTGAATGAAGAGCGTGCTATCGTGAGCGACATCCACGGTACAACACGTGATATTATCGAGGACACTATGAATTTAGGTGGTGTCACTTTCCGCTTCATCGATACAGCCGGTATCCGTGAAACGACTGATACCATCGAAAGTTTAGGTATTGAACGAAGTTTCCAGAAACTGGAACAGGCAAATATTGTACTATGGGTTATCGATGCAACCTGTGCAAAAGAACAATACCACCAATTGGCCGAAAAGATTCTACCACGCTGCCAAGGCAAGCACCTGGTAATTGTACTCAACAAGACGGATCTGCTTCCGTTAACAGAGGAAAGCTTATCTTGTTCAGTAACCGATACTACGGCATCGATGCATAAGCCAATAGATGATCTGAAAGCTATTCTTCCTGATTTGCTTGAAGATGCTTGTGTCATTTCCCTTTCAGCCAAGCAGAAAGAGGGCCTTTCTCTACTTCAGAAGCAGTTGGTGGACTTCGCTGCCCTACCCGACCTTTCACAAAATGATGTGGTAGTCAGCAACATTCGTCACTATGAAGCACTAAGTCGTGCACTGGAAGCGATTCATCGCGTACAAGATGGACTGACCATGCAACTTTCTGGTGATTTGGTAAGTCAGGATTTACGTGAATGTCTTTTCCATCTGGCTGAAATTGTTGGTGGAGAAATCACTAACGATGAGGTATTGGGGAATATATTTAAACACTTCTGCATCGGGAAATAAGGTTGTATTACAAACCATAAACATCTATCATATTTAATTAGTAAGGCGTTCATTTTGAGCGCCTTTTCTTTTTGCCATCATACCATGTAATAATGGTTTCTAATGGTTTTTCGTTCATTTTTTGTGTCGATTTTGTACCGCATGGGCTGATTTGGGTATTTTGCGATTTGCAAGGTAGTAGAGAGATTTCAATATGGTACAATATAGTTCAATATGATACAACTATTTGCGTCCATAATTGGAGTAATAAATATAGTGTTTAACATAAAAAAATGAATGTAAAATGGCAGCAAGCAAAATTAGAATTAGAAAAATCTGCGAATACTGCGGACAAGAATTTTATGCCTTGAAAACATCTACACGCTTTTGTTCAAAATCATGTAATGATAGGGCGTATAAAATGAGACAGAGAGTCAATACTGTTAAAAAGGCAGAATCAGAAAATCTAACAGTATCTCAAGAACATACCTTTAGTGTAATTAATCAAAAAGAATATCTTTCAATAAAAGAAGTTGGAATACTTCTAGGAATCACATCAAGAGCAGTATATAATTATATTTATAGTGGACAACTGAAGGCAATAAAATTGAGTACAAGACTTACCATTATACATAAGTCTGACATAGACTCAATGATGAGTTCTACCCCTTATGTAAAACGAAACAGAATCTCTCACACTCCTATTACTGATTTTTATACTACCGCTGAAGTTGCAAGTAAATATGGAGTAAACGAATCGTGGATATTTAAAGTAGGGAAAGAACAAAATATACCCAAAGTTTTCAAAAGAGGAAAAACATACTGGAGTGCTAAGCATTTTGATAAATATTTTGCATCTAAAGCACCGGACTCCAACATTACGGAATGGTATTCAGTAGAAGATCTAACTGAAAAGTTTGGCATGACAACAAGTGCTATATATTCTTTTGTTTCCCGATTTGCTATTCCAAAGAAAAAAATCAAGCGACAAGTATTCTATTCCAAAAAGCATGTAGATATCGCCAAAGGTCTTGCTAAGGCTGAACCAGAATATTATACGACAGCCGAAGCTATGGAAAAATACAATCTCACACGTGACCAATTGTATCACTATGTAAAATGGCATCATATTAGTAAAGTGCAGGATGGAAAATATATCAAGATATCGCGCAAAGAGCTTGATGATCTGCTTGCTCCACCTTCGATTTAATGCTATTTACTGGTTATCCTGTGGTTAACTTTAAAATAACCACATCACCAGGAATACACTTGTTTATTTTGCTATCACCACAATAAGAATTAAACCTGAATATAAATTTTAATACATTATATATTATGAGACAACAAACATGTACTACTGTAACACTAAGACAACGCCCTATCAGAAACGGACGAATCTCTCTTTACTTGGACTACTACCCTGCTGTACGTAATCCTAAAACAATGCAACTGAGCAGACGTGAATATTTAGGATTTTACATTTATGCAACCCCCAAAAATGCAATTGAGCTAGATTACAATAATGAAATCCTAGCTAAAGCCGAACTTATCAGATGCCGCCGGCAAGAGGCCGTAATCAATGAAGAATTTGGATTTATGGATCGACACAAAATGAGAGCCGATTTTATGGCATATTTCAAAGAAGTATGTCGTAAGAAAGATCATAAATGGCATATCGTTTATCTGCACTTTGAGAAATTTGTCAATGGCAAATGTATGTTTGGTGAAATAACTGTTGACCTATGTAACCGCTTCCGAGACTATCTTCTCCATGCAAGGCAACTAAAGCATACTGATAAAATGGTTTCCCGTAATTCAGCTGCCAGTTATTTCTCATTATTCAGAGGAGTTTTGAAACTTGCGTATAGAGATAAATATTTACGTGAAAATCCCAATGATTTTCTTGAAAAGATAGAAAGCAGGGATATTCATAAAGAGTTTTTAACACAAGATGAATTAAAAACTCTGGCTTCAACTCCATGCGATATACCTGTATTAAGAAATGCATCCCTTTTCTCATGTCTCACCGGATTACGCATCAGTGATATATTGAATCTTAAGTGGGAAAACTTATGCACAGCCCCCGATCTGGGACATTGTATTCGTCTTCGTACGCAAAAGACACAGACAGAAGCCTTACTACCTATCAGTTATGAAGCATACGCACTTTGTGGAGAACCGGGCACAGGTAAAGTGTTTAAAGAACTGCGCCGTTGCATGACTGGATATCCTCTTAAAGCATGGATAAAGAAAGCTGGTATTCAAAAACATATAACATTCCACTGTTTTAGGCACACGTATGCTACACTACAGATCGCAGCCGGTACAGACATCTTCACAGTGTCAAAAATGCTTACTCACAAGAATGTTGCAACAACACAAATCTATGCTGAATTAGTAAGTGAAAAGAAAAGAGAAACTGTCGATAAAATATCACTAAAGTAATATGCAATAAAATTGCATATCTGAAATAAACATGCAATAGTGATCAAAAGTTTTTATTTGCATAGCCGTTGGGAAAAATCGAAGTTTCCCAACGGCTTTTTCATTTATGTAACAATACAAAATACAGTTAAAAATGTGAATTTTCTTTGTTCGTTTTTTTATAAGTATGATTGGCGATTTCACGAAGTATGATACTTATATTATATTAAAAACCAGACATTTTGTAATCATTTCCTTTAATTTCTGATACTTCAAAAATATATTTGCATCAAAATCAATAACAAAAAATCACTAATTATGAAAAGATTAAATTTATTCCATTTTGCTGTAATATATGTAACTGCAATATGTTCAATTACCTCAATTCCCAGATATCTGATATTGAAAGGAAACTCTCCACATAGTCTGGATCTTGTATTATACTCACTCTTCACTACCCTACTTTTTATTACAATCATATTTATGGTTGAAACAGCTTACTGTAAATATATTGTACCTACAATATGTAATTTTATTGATGTAGTACAAGATCAAAGAAGTCAAAGGGTTACCAAAATAAAGGGAAATACGAAAAGAAATGGTAAACTATCGATAAAACTATTTCATAAAACCGTTGGTGACAATAAAGAAAAGACAGAAAATTCTATATTGTACTCTCATGAAGAAGAAGTAAGATTGGATAGAGAACGTATCAAAAAAGAAAAAGATGATACAATAAAAGAAGTCATGTCTTATTTTGAAGCTACTTTCAAAGATATACTGACAAGCAATGAAATGTGTGTCATGAAAGAAAATATTATGGCCTTAAACAATAAAACAGAAATAAAGACAGCTGTATCACGTCGTTTGAATGGAGTTACATCAAAAGATCTATACCATTTAGCTAGAAATATCGGAAAGCGGTTAGGATGCTCAAACATGCAAATAGCACATTTCATCAAAAAAAGTTTTCAGCTTATGCTTGAAGATACAGAAATACTGACCATTTCCAGCAAACTTACCTGTAATGAAGGACGGTTTACAATAAAAATTATTCCTATCGGAACACCGCTCGTTGCACAGTCTCTTCCCTTTTCAAGGGATTAATATAGAAAAAACATTACTATCCATTGGTTAACTTATAATCCACCAGTTAACCAATAATACACCATCTTTCTTTGCTGAAAATCAATTTAAAATGATGAAGATGAAATTAAATTTCGAGGAATTACCTCAAGCCACAGCTTTTCTATTGGAGAAGGTGGAAGAACTGACGATTTCTATTAATGAGATGAAGCAGTTATTAAAGAGACAGATAGCAGCAAAGGAAGAAATGATTGGTATTAACGAGGCTTGTGAGATACTCAGCCTTGCTAAGCCAACGGTTTATGCTCTTGTTCAGGCAAATAAAATTCCCTATTATCAACCTGGGAAAATGCTTAAATTCAAACGTACAGAACTTATGGAGTGGATGGAAAAAAGCAGGAAAAAACCGATTGACAAAGAGAGCCTATACAAAGAAATACAAAAAGGAGTAAAACATAAACCAAAATCAGGATGGGAGGAATTTTAGATATGGGAAAAATTGAAATGACAGATGAATACGTAAGAGTTGGTACCACACTCTATAAAATAGTTTTTCAGCCTCTTATTAATGGTACATTTGCCAAGCGTAGAGTCTCTTGGAGTATGGGGACTTTACGTTATGATCATGGGAAAGACTTCATAGCAAGTGTTCCTAAATACGATGGTTTCTGTACAGTTCCAAGTCACGTAGATTATAAGAAGAATATTGGCTCGTTCCTTAATCTGTATGAGCCAATTACTCATATCCCTCAAAAAGGGAAGTTCCCACATATACAAGAACTTATTCTTCATATTTTCGGGGAACATTATGAGTTAGGTATGGATTACTTTCAGCTTCTTTATCTCAATCCAGTACAGAAACTACCAATTCTACTTTTGGTTTCTCAAGAAAGAAACACCGGTAAAAGTACCTTTCTGAATTTTCTGAAAGCAATCTTTCAGGATAACGTCACATTTAACACCAATGAAGATTTTCGTAGCCAGTTCAACGCTGATTGGGCCGGCAAATTACTCATTGGAGTTGACGAAGTGTTGCTTAACCGTAGAGAGGATTCTGAACGATTAAAGAATCTAAGTACAGCAAGTGTATACAAGATTGAAGCAAAGGGTAAAGACCGCTGTGAAGTGCAATTTTTTGGTAAATTCATTATGTGTTCCAATAATGAAGATACTCCTGTTCTTATAGAACCGGGAGAAACACGTTATTGGGTGCGAAAAATTAATCCTCTCAAAAATGACGATACGAGTTTTCTTCAAAAACTAATCACGGAAATTCCAGCATTCCTTTACTTTCTTCAACAACGTCAACTTACTACGGACAAAGAAAGTAGAATGTGGTTCAATCCGCAACAGATACATACGCCAGCTCTCGACAGAATTATCAATTGTAGCAGGAATCATACAGAAATAGATTTCGCTGAAATCTGCTTAAATATCATGGATACCATGAGCCAGGATAAATTGACTTTCTGCATTAATGACATTCAACAGTTATTAATGCTTAGTAATATCAAGGTTGAAACCTATCAGATTCGAAACATTTTAAAAAGGAACTGGAGACTTACACCTACAGACAATTCTCTTGCTTATTCAACCTTTATAAAAAACTTTCCTCCCGGCCCTCCGTATCGGGAAGAAAAGAAAACTGGCCGCTATTATACCATTACAAAAGAATTTCTTAAAAAGTTCCGATGATTTGATGAAACGATGAATATTGTATTTAAACAAAAGGGAATGAATGATTTATAATTCATCAAATTTTCATCATAATTCAGAAAAAGACTCAATGTTTCTTTATTTGAGGCATTGAGCCTTTATGTAAATATAGATCCATTTGTACAATTATGAAATATATACATATTAAGTAATTAAATTGACGAAACAATCAATTATTTGGCTTTATATGTGATATTTCACCAAGATTATAGGAAATAATTAATAAAATATAATATTTTTGCATCCATATTATGATTAAAAAACTTAAGTATGGAGAAACAACCTATAAACCGAATAAAAGTGATGCTTGCTGAGCGAATGATATCAAATAAGGAATTAGCCGAAATGTTAGGAAAAGACCCAGCAACTATCTCCAAATGGGTTACTAATACTTCTCAACCGAATTTAGAGAATCTAATCGAAATAGCTCGTTGTCTCAAATGTGACCTAAACGACCTCGTCCGTCTTGACAATGTTGTTGCAGTTAAGCCCACAAATAACTAATGAAAGAACTCTATGCCAACCAATAAAAACGCACAACTCCGCTATCAGATACTTGACCGTTGTTTTAGCGATTTTCTTCATAAATATACCATTGACGACCTCATTGATAAAGTCAATGAAGTACTAATGGATATATCCGGAAGCCAGGTCAGTATCCGTCAGATACGTGAAGACATCAAATACATGAAGGATAGAGTTACCTACAATGCCCCTATTGAAGCTTACCCATACGAAGGCAGGAAGTGTTACTACCGCTATTCAGACAAAAACTTTTCAATATTTAATAATGAATTATCTACAGAAGAAGTAACCTCATTACGTTCAACCATTGATATTCTCAGCCGCTTTCGTGGTATTCCTACAAATGCATGGTTAGAAGATGTTATTTCTAATCTAGAATTTCGGTTTGGCGTAAGACCTAATCCTGAGAATGTAGTTGCATTCGAACAAAATGAGATGCAGAAAGGAACTGAATTCTTAGGCGAATTGATTAATTCAGCCATAAATCATCAACCACTGAATATAGTATACCGTACTTTTACTGGCAATGAAAGTACAAACATTATTCATCCCTACCATATAAAACAGTTCAATAACCGATGGTTTCTTATAGGTTTACAGGAGGGTGAACATGCTAATTACATAACAAACAAGGCTTTAGACCGCATAGTGAAATTTACGCATGCCAATGTTCCTTTCATTCCAAATACAGAAATAAACTTCAATGACTATTTCAAAGATATAATTGGAGTGACTTTACCTAAAGAGCATCCAGAACCAGAAGAAATTATCCTACAATTCGATGCGGCTCGCTTTCCTTACATCACTAGTAAGCCGATTCATGCTTCTCAAATAGTAGAAGACGAAGAGAAACATATTATCAAGCTTAAAGTAAGACCCAACAAAGAGCTTGAAGCAAGAATATTTTCTTTTGGAAATCAGGTAACTGTACTCAAGCCTATGTGGTTAAGGAAACAAATGATAGAAAAATTAGAAGATATATTGAAAAAGTATTCTACTATGCAGAAAGACTGCAATATAGAGCCATAACTTTGCAAACGAAAATTATGATAAAAGATGCAGACATAAGTGAAAATCAACTTCTCGTCAGTTACGGTGAAAAGGTTTGTATGAACTTGTTGAAGGATCATACCACCCAGCAGAATATCTACTGGGCAACTGACTCGTATTCCGACTTGGGAAATGATTACACCTTCTTTGCTCCTATTACACTTGATAAGATAACATCCTATATTTCAGATGATGGTATTGTCATCACAAAGGAAAAATATAAAGAGCTTGTTAAAGAAAATCCGGAGGTTAAGGAAAAATATCAGGAGATTATCCGTCCCCGTTCGGTAAAATCGAGAGAAGAGCAAACTCAACGAGCAAAAGATAAAGCCGAAGTTTTCACTCCCGCTTGGATTTGTAATGCTCAGAACAATCTTATTGATGAAGCATGGTTCGGGCGGAAAGAAGGACTGTTTAATTCTCCTGATCCTAACGACCCTCACAAATGGATTAATAATAAAGAAAAGATTATATTTCCTGAAGATAAGACATGGAAAGACTATGTGGCCGATATGCGTCTGGAGATAACATGTGGAGAGGCTCCCTATCTATGTAACCGTTATGATGCCGTATCCGGTGAATATAATGATGATGTTAAGCATCGAATTGGCTTGCTTGATAGGAAACTGCGTATTGTGTCAGAAAATACCAAAGACTCTAAGGAATGGATTTTATGGGCAAAGATAGCTTTACGTTCCACTTATGGTTTTGAATGGCAGGGTGACAATCTATTGCTTGCCCGCGAAGCCCTGTTCTTTACTTTCGAGGAGCATTATATTGCGCAGTTCGGTGAGAAAAAGTTCAATCAGAACAAAATGCGCATGATGCCCGGTGTGGCATACATCATATCGTGGAACATCTGGCAAATGGATGGTTTGAAATTTGGACTGCCCGGATATGATCCCTACATTGAAAAAGAGCCATCAACCGGTAAACAACTTTCCATATCATTTGACGATGTGCAAGAAGAGAAGCACGAGCCCGCTCCACACGAGCGGCTTTGCCTTGTAAAAGACTTTCTTGAAGGTATTAATCTCCAGAAAGCCACACTTAACTCAAAAGATTTCCATGACCTAAAGGCACCTAAATGTACCTTTGAGTCTTTAGTAAATAAGAATAATTAAAAACAATATATCTATGGCAACGTACTCAACTCTCGAAGAAATAAAGGTGGATACACAAGCTAATCCGTCTTCGAACAACCTGATCGTACTACGTTCAGAACAAAGAGACGCAATAGATCAAGCTAAAGAACGTTTCTGCAAGAAAACCGGTCGAAAAGGTGATTATCAATATACAGTTCTTCCTGAATCCCGACAGTTTCTCTGGAATGCAAAGATGCGTTTCGGCAAGACCATCTGCGCCATGCAGCTGATGCGCGAAATGGACGTAAAGCGTACACTCATCATAACCCACCGCCCCGTAGTTGGTGACAGCTGGCTCAATGCTTTCCGTCAGGTTGTAGGCTCCAAAAATTCAGTTCCTAAAGTAGATGGAAACTCTGATATACATCACACTTATGGCTTTGGCACACGCTCAGATAATGAGAGCGAAGGTAACTTCTACGACCTTGAAAAATTTGTACAAGCCGAAGGTAACCACTTTGCTTTCTTCGTTTCAATGCAATATATGCGTCTTTCTGAGTTGGTCAACCTAAAGACGCAAGCAAAATATAAGAATCAATCTGGGGATAACTCTGGAGGAGCTACTAAAATTGAGAATGAAAAACTGAAAGCTGATATTCTCAATGCCGATTGGGACCTTGTTATTATCGACGAGGCGCACGAGGGCACACGAACATCTTTGGGGAAAAGCGTCATTGATGATTTCTTGAAGAAGGACAAGACCAAGATGCTTTATCTCTCCGGAACCCCCTTCAATCTCTATGAAGATTTCAAGGAAGATGAAATTTACACATGGGACTACATTGCAGAACAGCAGGCTAAGAAAAAATGGTATAAAGAGCATCCTAATGAAAAGAATCCATACGAGGAATTGCCGAAGATGAATATCTTCACTTATGACATTACCAAGAATATAAACAATGTGCTTGACCAGACAGGTATATTTACTTTCCCTGAGTTCTTCCGTACATGGACTGGCAATCCTAAGGCGGACAAAGCAGCCATGCCCGCCGGTTCCAAAGGACGGTTTGTACACGAAGCAGATGTGCTTAAGTTTCTGAATCTCCTCTGTACAAAAGATGCTGAAAACAACTTCCCGTTCTCTACTACGGAATATCGTAAGATGTTCCGACATACATTGTGGGTAGTTTCCCATGTCAATGAAGCAGCCGCCTTGGAGCAGCTGCTTAACGAGCATCCCACATTCAGGCATTTCAATGTAGTGAACGTAGCCGGCAAGAACGATACGGACGAACAGAGTGAGAATGCACTCGATAAAGTACTCAATGCGATAGGTGAGTTGCCGGAAAAGACTTCTACCATTACCATATCCTGTGGCCGACTAACCACTGGAGTTACTGTAGCCCCTTGGACCGCAGTCTTCTATCTCAAAGGTGGCGACCGTGCTGCCACCTATATGCAGACCATTTTCCGCGTTCAGTCGCCTTACAAAACACCTGACGGCAAGATGAAAACAGAGTGTTATGTATTCGACTTTGCGCCGGATCGTACCCTGAAGATTGTAGCCGAAACTTCAAAGTTTTCATCAATGGCGAAAACCAAGGATAAACAAAAGGAAGAAGGCGAAGAAGAAAAGACCCAGGAGATGCGCGATAAGGATACTGTTCGTGACTTCATCGAACTCTGTCCGGTTATTTCTATGGATGGTGGAAAGATGAGTCCTATGGATGTCAATACTATCTACAAGAAATTGGAGAGCGTCTATATCGACCGTTTGGTTCGTAAAGGATTCGACGACAATTGCCTTTATGTTCAGGAAGAACTTAACAAAATTGACCCTAATCTCCTCAATCAGATTGGTGAGAATGGAGGTCAGGCTCCAGACGAGAAACGTAAGGATGCCAAAGACACGATAGACCTCAGCCATATGACCGAAGAACAGCGTGCGGCATGGGAAGAAAAAATACGCCAAAAGAAAGCTGAAGCTGCAGAAAAGGCTAAGGAGAAAGCTCAAAAGGATGAGGAGTTCCGAAAGCAGTGGGAATCATGGAGTGAAGAAGAACGCGAGGAATGGCAACGTCAGGAAGCTGAGCGCATAGCCCGCCGTGAAAAGGCTAAGGAAGAGCGCGAAGAGTTCCGCAAGCGTATCACCAACATACGTGGAATAGCCCTGCGTATCCCATTACTGATGTATGGTGGAGCCGATGCCGGCGATACGAAAGAAGATATAACTGTTGATAATTTTACCCGCAAGATTAGTGACGACTCATGGTTCGAGTTCATGCCCAAAGGAGTTTCGAAATCAGATTTCAACAAAATCAAGAAATGCTTTAATGCCACTCGTTTTGAAGAAGCAGGAAAGAAATATCGTGCCCTAACCCGAGAGGCTGATTTCATGCATGTGGACGAGCGTATCCGTCAGATTACGGAAATCTTCTCATATTTCCGCAATCCGGACAAGGAAACCGTGCTGACTCCATGGCGAGTAGTGAATATGCACATGAGCGATACTATAGGCGGCTATTGCTTCTATGACGAGAGTTTTGATGAAAAGACCGGACAACTGGTTACTCCACGCTATGTTGATCAGGGAGACGTAACTCGTCAGCTTTTCGATAACGTGGATTTGGCAGGCGAAGTACAGACCAAAATTCTGGAAATCAATTCCAAGACAGGTCTCTACCCTCTTTACATCACCTATTCGCTCTATCGTCGCCGGTTAGACGAATATATAAAGGCGGAATGTATTGAAAGAGAAAGCGTCAGTGTGCAGGAGGAGCAGGTTGTATGGGACGATATTGTACGGGATAATATCTATGTCATCTGCAACACACCAATGGCTGTGGGTATCACCCGTCGCACCCTCTTTGGCTTCCGAGATGTAGAGAGAAAAGCTAATATTAAGAATGAACAATTAATAGAACGTGCTTCCAATGACCAGGAAGGTCTTGTTAAAGAATTGAAGACTATTGGTTTCTGGAAGGGTAATTCAAGTAAACAAGAAATGAAATTTAATGCAGTGGTGGGAAATCCGCCGTATCAGCTTCCAGGGCATGGACAGAAACCATTACCTATATATCAAAACTTTATTAATTTGGCAAGATCTCTCAAACCACAATATGTCAGTATGATTTCCCCATCACGTTGGTTTGCAGCCAGCGATTTAAGAGATTTTAGAAATGCCATCATAGAAGAAAATAAATTGGATATTATCCATGATTTTTCAGATGCAAGATTATGTTTCCCTCAAGTAGAGATAAAAGGAGGAATTAGTTATTTCAGATGGAATAATGAATCACTTCATAATTGTTCTTTTTTTATCCATACCGACAAAGGAGTTATACAAACAAATCGTAATCTAAAGACAGAAAAAACAGATATTCTCATTCGTGATGGTTACATGATAAACATTTTAAAGAAAATTCAAACTAAAGAAGAAAAAACATTCAATTCTATTGTTAGTTCAAATGATCCATTTGGATTTGACATGAGAGAAGAACATAGTAGCAAACGAGTAAAAGTTCCATTTTCTTTGGAACCAGAAAAAAATTCAGTCTTATTCTATTACAATGGATGGAGACGAGATGGAATTGGGTACGTTAAACGAGAATTGATAAGCAAGAATGTAGAATGGATTAATAAAATAAAAATTTTAATTCCTAAAGCATGGGGTACTGGTGATTCTTCAAAAGATTGGATTAAACCTTTTTTGGTAGAAGCTAATACATGTTGCACTGAAACCTATCTTGTTGTAGGTCCATTTAATGATATTGAAACTGCAAATAATGTAATACAATACATGGGAACAAAATTTTTCCATTTTTTAGTTGCAATAATGAAGTTAACGCAAAATGCAATGCAAGGAGTATATTGTAATGTACCTCTCCAAGACTTCACTAAGTCGTGGACAGATGAAGAACTTTATGATAAATACGGTTTGGATTTATTTGAACGCGAATATATAGAATCTTTAATTAAACCCATGGAATAATGCCCAAGAAACTTTATAAATCCATCCCAAAGAATTACCCTGTATGCCAGCATAGTGACTGCCACATGGCAGCCACATGCTTACGTCAGCTATCATATACTGAATTATTGGAAAATGAAGAACTCATTCATTTAATAAATCCCAACAAATGTAGCAAAAACGTTTCTTGCAAATACTATCGTGATAATCAACCTATCATGTACGCACGTGGATTCACAAACTTTCAGAAACGAATGTTTCCGGATCAGTATCTGAAGTTCATGAATATGCTGATTGCCACATTCGGGCGAAATGCTTACTTCGAACGCCGTAGAGGTGAGACTGCCCTATCCCCAAAAGAACAGGCAATAGTACTCAAGGCTTTAAAAAAGGTAGGTGTAACCGAAGAAATGAAATTCGATAAGTACGAAGAGAATCTGAATTGGAATGATTGACTTAGTACTTTACCACAATTACTCCAGTACTTTGCTCGAAGTACTGGAGTACTCTGGTGTAAGTATTGTAGTACTTTAATATAAGTACTGACTAAACCTAATAATAAACAGATAAAAGATGGCAAAGAAACAGACTATACCCACTTCTGAATCAATACGTAACGCCTATATACAGGAATTGCGTAAGCGTAGAACTGATGCAGAATCATTCGCGTCTTTCAGCGAAGTAGAACTGGTAACATTTATCCGTAAATACGAGTCCACTACCTTTTCGAGTATTTACGAGTGCCTTGACCATAACTTCTACGACCGTGTTCGGGACCGAATTGCAACCAATCGAGAAATGGCAGCTATTGACGAGGAAGCGAAACTGATGTATTCTGTCCATCTGAAAACCTACTCTCAGTTCCTTGAATCAAAAGCATTCAAAAACTTGTTCAAACGCAAAATAAATTTGGAAGGAACAGTCAAGAAGGCACAGCCTCAACAGGAAGCAAAGGTACAAAAATTCCGTGAAGAAACAGAAGGTGAACGCAAACATATTACAAAAGAAATGGAAGTAATACGTAGAAACCCTCAGCTCCGCCAGCAATGTATAAGCCGCTATGGTTATCAGTGCCAATGCTGCGGTATGAACTTTGCCGAGATGTATGGTGAAGCACTTGGGACAAACTTTATAGAAGTACACCATTTAAAGCCAATTTCTACATTTGAAACAGAAGGTATTCCAAAGGATTTCGTAGAAAATCTTGTACCTTTATGTTCTAACTGCCACTCCATGATTCATCACATTGAACAGAGCGATCATCAACTCCGCGACTTGCGTGAAGCATACAAAGGCACAAAGAAAGAGCTGAGAGTATTGAAAGAGGACTGAGTAAACAACTCATAAATGGAAGCAAATTACTAAAACCGAATTAATAAGAATTTAATAGAAAAACATGATATCCATCAAAAGATATACAAGGTGGAGAAAATAAACAAGATAAAAGAAGTAATTTATTTAAACTTAAAACTTTTACCAGATGACTATTACTCAGAAGATAATAAATTATTTAGCAGGCTATAATATTTCTGAAAAGGTAGAACAATTACACCATGCTATAAAAGAAAAAGACAACACTATACATCAATTGAAAGAAACATGTAAAGGTATAGAGGAGAAATATCAATCACTTTATACACAGCAGAATGAAATAAGCAATGAAATCACTAAGTATAAGGAGGAAAATATAAGACTAGAGTCTGAAAAAAAACTACAAAGCAGTCAAATCTGTAATTTAAAAAATGAATTACAAAATTACGAAGAGATTATATCTGAGGAGAAAAACAAAAACAATGAAACTTTAAAAAAACTCACCGACACCATCAATAAGTGTAATAAGTTAGAAATAAATATTGATGAATATAAATCCTATAATAACAAACTACAATCTTTTATAAGTCAATCAAACGAAGACATAGCAAGATTGAAAAATGAAATTTCATCTCTAACAGAATCTATATCAACCAAGGAAAATGAAATTCATGATTTAAGCCGGAAAAACAATGAGCTGTCAGAAGCTTATTGTAGACTACAAAATCAATTACAGACTGTATCCTACGAGATGCAGGATTTAAAAAATGAGAATGAAACATTAGAATCAAATTGTGAAAAACACCTTGAAAGAAATAATCTGATAGATAATGAAAACAAGAAATTACATGAGCAATTAAATGAGCTGAATTTAAGGTATAACAACCTGAATTCTATGTATAATGAGCTGTATTCAAAGCATGAGGAATCCATAAAGCAAAGCCATTCTGATGAAGAAATAAGAAACCTCGAAAAACAAATTCAGACAAACGAAGAGGCGATTGCATCTCTGAATCAAACATTATCTATTAAAGAAGATGAATTAAGGAGAATCAAAGATGAGAAAAAGCATCTGGAAAAAGCGTTAGAAGACGAAAGGGTTCAGATAATTTCGCAGAGTACAAAAATTTCCAAATACAATAATCTTAACAATATATTGTACGAAGAGAATAAACAACTCAAAAATAGAATAGATTCACTGGAAAATAGACTCAAAAATGACAATATTTCAAGCAAAGAAGAGTCAAACAAGCAAGAATCTTTAAGTTTGGATTCACAAGTCAATTTAGAAAGCAGTCAGAAAGAGGCTGGTAAATCTAACTCTATCGAAGAAAAGCCTGCAAAAACTCCTATCCCGAAAAGTTATAGACCTGTAAAAAACAAAGAACAAGAAGCTTTTCAGCTAAGCGATGGAAATATTGTTGACTTTCCGGAAATAACAAACGATACGGACGACACCACATCAAGATCTATAAGATATGTTTACAATGACAAGGGAGAAATAATAGATGCAGACAATTTCTTTCGGATGAGCAGTGCGGAAGAGATTGCACATGTAAGCAGAATGTTGTCCGAAGCAGATATAAAAAGCAGTAAATATTGGACTTGTGGAATATGTAGAGCGAGAGTGAAGATAGCACACAGAAGATATGGGAACAACAAAGAATCTTTGTTCTTCATGCATGCGCAAAAAAATGTAAATTGCCCATGGACAATCATGTCCGACAAATCGAATGACAATCACTACGAAGGAATTGATATAGAAGAGCTCACAGAAGAAGAAATAAAAACAGCCTTAAGTTCCGATACAAATGTACTCCGTAGAGATTTGAAACTGAAGATTGTATCTCTCCTGAATTCAGAGAAGAGTAAAGCATTGGGAGTAACCGATGTGAATATGGACAAAATTATTCGCAGCAATTTTCCGTATATGAAATGGAGACGTCCTGACATATCTTTTAACTTCAAGGATAGAAAGGTTGTTATAGAACTTCAGAATAACAATGTTGATCTGGATACTATTGTCGACAAAGATATATTCTATAGAATCAATAATGTTCAGGTAATATGGGTGTTTGGAAATGGGAATGAAAGCAAATATGACTATATGAAGTTGTTCAACTATAAGAACACTCTTTTTGCCAATCATAGAAATGTGTTTGTACTTGACAAAGAAGCCTTGGAAGAGTCTATTTCCAGAGATGAACTCTTGTTGAAGTGTAACTGGCTGGACGAAGATAATAAGTGGAAGTTTACACTTGAAAACTCTAATACCAATGGTAAACTTATCATATTAGAGGAATTAACATTTGATGATGAATTTTGCAAGCCATATTATTTTAATGCGAATGAAGCTTATTTCACGAAGCATCCAGAAGCCTATACAGAATATATGGGTACACTCATTAGCCGTGAAGGATTGAAAAAATCTATTGAAGATAAATGGGTAAACAGTAATCTTTACCAGGATGCTCTCACCGAGATGAGAAAAACAGGTAAATACGCTGAGATTTCAAAATATGGAGATTTATGGGGATTCCGCTTTAATAACAAGTCGCTGATAAATCCGATATTTACCAGCGAGCCTAAATTACAGGACAATAGGTTCTATAAGGTAGCATTGAATAATAAATTAGGAATCGTAGATAAATATGGTATGAAGATTATTGATTGGGATAATGATTTTGACTACGATGACATTTACTATGATGATATAAATAACTGCATCATATTCACAAAAGATAGTAAAATGGGTGTTGCAGATAAATTAGGAAATGAAATAGTTCCTGCAACCTATGAATCTATAGAACCATGGGACAAGGGTATATTCAAAGTTCAAAAAGGCAACAGATATGGACTTATTGACCTGAATAACAATATCATTACAGATATAAAATACAGTAAAATAGGAAAACTTGAATCAGGCAGTGCCAAAGTAACTATTACCCACCCTACTCAATCGTGGAGACAACTCGAAAACTACATTGATAAAAAAGGTAAATTGATTTCAAAGTATTCTGACTTGAATGATGAGTATTGTCTGGTTCAAGAATTTGGGTTATTGGGAGTCTGCGATAAACTCAGGAATACTAAAATTCCATGTTTATACGATGAAATACAATTATGGGTAGATGATTTGGTTAGGGTAAAGAGTAATGGCAAATGGGGCGTAATAAATATATCTGACAACTCCATTCGCATACCTATTAAATACGATAGTATAGGAAATTTCATTCATGGCGTTGCCAATGTTACATTTGTTGGTACTAAAAGTTGTATAAACATCAGAGGCGAAGAAGTTGTTGAGAAAAGTATCGAACTCCAAAATTCGCTGGCCAAGACACTTAAATCCGGCAAATGGGGAATTGAAGACAACAATGGTAATGAAATAGTAGCCCACATGTACGATGAAATTGGTTCTTTCAGAAGACGTTTAATCGGTATAATTAATAATCGTGTTGTGAAATTGGATGCATACTATGATTATCCTATACCAATGATAGGCAGACTAATGAACGAGGAAAATAATAAGTACATGATAAATATCGCAGGAGTTAGCAGTTACATATCTATCAGACAACTGATGAATATGAATCTAAACAGAACAGATGTATTTAATAATAATGATATTTGCGATAAATTAGGCTTTATGAATATCAATTTTATTAATAATCGATATGAACTTAGATATATAAGTGAAAGTAATAAGTCAAAGCTTTTGAGTTTTGGTGATAAGAACTCGAATTTCACTTTAGATGAGATTATAGAAGGCAAAATATTCAACATAAAAAAAACAAAAAAGAAATCTGGAGAGTACAGAATAGTTAGTGTTTCAGTAAAATTTCCAGACAGCCGAATTACTGTAGTAAAATCAAGTAACTTCAATACCTCAAATAAAAATATCAACGATTATAATATAAATGATTCCATAAGACTAAAAAAATTAGGATTCGATGATAATATTGATAGAACTATTTGGCAAGTATTATAAACTATTATCGTATTTTTGTTATATTGTATAGCAAAGATTCTGAAAGCCATGAACGTCAGTAAAAAATATATAATATCCTAGAACCCCTAAAATAGTCTTATATGAACATCAACATATATATAGGTGAAACCACAGAATACGACAAGAAGCAGGAAGTGGAACGTCGTAAGGTTAAAAGCTGGCTAAAGAGTGTCAGCGCATTTGCAAACGGGACAGGCGGCAGTCTGCTCTTTGGTATTGCCGACGATGACACTCTTGTAGGATTGAAAGATGCGAAAGAAGATGCTGAATTTATCAGTCAGAAGATAAAAGAACGCATCGCCCCTATGCCACACATCAGATTTATTGGCAGTGTTTATAGCGGATACTGGGAAGTTGGAGAAAAAAAATCTAACCATGATAGAAAAGCTAACGAAAGAACTAAAAGATAAAATCGCATCATTCGACATCTGTAAGCCATACGTTTGGCTACTTAAACTGTCAGAGGCAGATTTCAATGAGCTTGAAGTCTGCCTGAATAATATTGCTTCTGCTAATGGCTTTTCAGCTTTAGTATCCCCTCAATATGCCATAGCAACTACAATCTATATAGCTGAATGGTATAAGCGCAAGTATCAAAGCGGAAACAGTAATCCACTGGTAGAAAAGCTTGACCTTAAAGCACTTTGGACAAATACCGGCATTAACCAGAAACTGTATCTCTATCATGATGATAAAGGCGACAAGCGTTGGCTATATTCTATTTACGTGCTCGGTGGTCTTGCTATTAAACATGAACTTGGCAGAAATGACAACATGAGATTCCTGAAAGGATTGTGTCGGATCTACCACGGTGAAGACTATACACTGGAAAATCTGGATGAAGCATCAAGAGCTATTGCTTTCCGTGAAAGTATCAAACGCTGTCACTCACTATATGAGTATATGCAGAATATACTCAATGGCCAAATGCCATTCGACGATGAGGATTTGAAAAATGCTGCATCTGATGTCAATCTCTTTGTAGCCGTTCTGAAAACTGCTAATGACGAGATTCTGAAAGTGAAGTTCCGTTTTGAATGGGTCGTCACTTTTTCACCTGATTACACGTTTATGTCCAGACGACTTAATGTCTTGCTGAAACCTGAAGAAGTTGGCGGTGGTTTACACCAGTATCTACGATATGACAGGGTTCATCTTTGGGGCGTGCCTCATCCTGAAACCCAGAGACACCTTTACGTCTATATTAGATTCTGTTACAATGAGAAAATGATTGAGCCATCAACCCTGGATAAGCCGATTATCACCTATTTGAATCATGGTGTGAACGACTTTGTGGCCTTTGGTGTAGAAAAAGGCGTACTGGTGAAGCATATTCCGGCCACTCGCTTCAACAAGATAGAAATCATAGTTAAGGATGATGATGGCAATGAATATCTGGCACAATCGGTCGATGCTATAGAATACATTCAGCTATGGAGATCCGATAGTATCTATAACACATGGACATCAACACAGAATGCGCAGAGAGAAACAGCGTTACTCTTCACCCATCCCTGCAAATTGAAGGATGAGACCATCGCCAATGAAGTGTATCGCATGCCATTCAATGACAGCCGGTTTGGTATTAGCGAAATATGGAACTGGGTTTATATATACGATTCAGTTACTTTCTATACTTCCACAGGACGGGAAATATGTCTGTATAACCGGATAGGATATGACCAGATTACGACGAGACTGTACTCCGATACGATTCACTACGTCAATGGGGGGATGGTAAATCATTATTACATAGATGATCCTGAAATCAGCGAAGAACCTGAAATAGAAAAACTTCCTCTGATTTTCGGCAAGGAAGACATCATTGTGCGACATTTTGCGACCAAAGACGACATCCTGAATGCCAGACCGGAAATTGAAACGGTAGCTGAACTGATAAAGTTTAAACAGCAAAATGGAAGATTTGAAGAATGGACTACCATAAATAAACCTCTATATGGTAAAGTAACACTCCAAATAACAGTAAAGAGTAAACCTTTCTTAATGACAGTCGCCTATCTCCCCAGATTTGGAAAAGACAATCCGATAGTACGCGACTTCGATTGCACATCTGTACGCTATCGCACTATGAACGGAGAAGAAGCTACCTATCAGGACAATATCCCTTTGGATGGTGAGGCGTTGGCTCCGACAATCCCTATCCAATATGGTGAGGGAGAAAATTTCTTTGTAGTAGATGTATATCGCCCTACCCTCGTAAAGGAAGTCATGCTTGACGGCAGCATCATACAGTATCTGAAAGAAGATGAAACTCTGAACTTGCCTTACATTTATAAGGACAGGACACAAGTTAATGATTTCAGTCGCAAAGGCTATCAGGCTTATCCATGCAATAATCTCGGTAATATCTATACAGAGGATTTCATCAATATCTCGGGTAATCCAAGTATTGGGGAAGCAGCTATGAATGCATGGCGTATGGACAGACGTTTCATGGGAAATTTGCTTGATGCGGTGGCTCCTGACTGTCTTGTAGTATGCTTCGGCAACTCACAAGCTAATAGTTCTTGGGATGGAGAAAATGCTCTGTTCTGGAATTATGATGTCCGGACAGATCCTGAGCCTATCGATCCTGAAAATGAAGCAGACTCAAAAGATGTAGGCTTGATATTCCAGGACATCCGACATTCTAATAATCTGTCCTGCAATTTTGGATTGGACATCGACGACCCGTGGGCTTGGGACGATATAGAAGAGTCCGTACTGAAATGTTTCGAAGTGGCCAACACCTATGGTATCTATTTCTTCCTAATGAAACCACTGAGAGACTTGGATACAGACAAGATACCCGAAGAAATATATAAGCCCTTGTTTGAAAAAAGAGGTGGGCATCTGAGCGATGAAGATAAATTGGGATTAATCAGAATGAGTGATGAATTAGGCTTTGACTGGCCAGAATTTAATATTTTTGTTGACAAAGAATAACAATAAAACAGATATGAATTTCTCCGAATTATATAATAGTAACCGCAAGGCGGTAGAAAGAGCACTCGTAGCCATGTGGTGTGGCGAGTCGAACAATGAAAGTCAGCGTTCTTACATCAAGCAGATAAAGGCACTTATCAGTGACTTGTTTGCTCCCAAGAATGCAGTGCCTGTAGTTCAATGTATGAACTCCTATACACCTGTCTCATCTGATAAGGTTGAAAAAGCTAAGTCCTTGGTAGGTAAACTCTGGACAAAGCCATATCCACCATACGAACATCAGTATAAATGCTGGGATGTATTGCTGAACCAACATACTGCCGACAACAAGCCTAAATCAATCGTTGTAACAACAGGAACCGGCTCAGGTAAAACCGAATGTTTTATGATGCCTTTGGTTCACGACCTTTCTCTCCATGCGCAACCGGGAATGATTCAGGCTCTCTTTCTCTATCCACTGAATGCTCTTATGGAGGACCAGAAAGAACGCTTGGAGGAATTATTGACAAGAGCTGAAGAAACAACAGGAACCAGGCTTACCTACACAGTGTACAATGGTGATCTTCCTGAAATAGAGCCTAAAAGTACCGATACATCGGATGATGCTGATAAGTTACGTAAACGGATTGAGCAGATCACAGGTGGAATGTATGAATTTGTTCAAACTGACCCTAATGAGAAGGGACATTTTGAATTGAGAAATGCAAAATATCCCCACATGGTATACACCCGTAAGGACGTGCGCAATAATCCTCCGCATATTGTTCTGACCAATCCTACCATGTTGGAGTACATTCTGCTGCGTGGAAGTGACGCCAATCTTATTGTAACTGGAAGAAATAGTCTCAGATGGGTCGCCATTGATGAAACGCACTCTTATACAGGGGCTGGCGCAGCCGAGTTGGCCATGCTCCTGCGCCGTGTGCTACTTGCCTTTAAAGTTGATGCGCAGGACATACGGTTTGCGACATCATCAGCAACTTTCGGCAATGGAGAAGATAAGGAAAAAGACGAACGCGAATTGAAAGAGTTCATAGCCGGAATTACAGGAATAAACGCAGACCAGGTAGAAGCTGTGGGTGGTAGCCGTATTGGTGAGACAGAAATTCCACAAGGAGAAGATGAAGAACGATGGAAAAAAATATTCCATTCAGATTACATCTCATTAGAAGAATTATATCCGGTGGAAGCTACCATAAGTGAGAAGTTACAATGGCTGGATGAAATGTGCCAGCGTGAGGAAGACAGATACAAAGCTGCAGGACTGAAAGTTCCTGATATGAAACTGAAGGTGCACTATTTTTACCGTGTACCCAACAATGGGCTTTATGTCCGTCTGAATGAGTTTGCTGATGGTTCTTTCAAAATTTATTCTGAAAATATCACAAGCAGAAAGAGCGATGGTGAGTTTGATTCTTCAAAAGAAGTCCCACTATTAGAATTAAGCCGGTGCAAACATTGCGGAGAATATGTAGCTGTTGCCATGGTCAACAAGGAGGATTGGAAATACGAGCCTGTCGCAACAGACGATAGCGATATGTTTGATCTGGATATGGAAGAAGGTGATGACAGTTCAAGCAAGAAGTATGTCATCTTCGGCTTGTCCAAAACAAAAAGTATAAAGGGAGATAACAATGTATCATTCCGTTTGCTTCCTGGAGCCCAGCTGCAACCTGTGACCCCTGCTGATGAAGAGAATACTGACAGCTGGCATGTAGTAGGCAACATTCAAGGCTGTTGCCCTTATTGTAATGCGAAACAAGGAAAGAGCCACAATACAGACAAAGATATTGAAGACGATGCAAATGGAAATATGGAAGACAACCGTCTTCAGAAACTCCGCCTTTCTGCAGATTTTATTTCTCGCATGATGGCACCAAGCATTCTTGATCAGCTGGACAAGGGAGAATCGACAACAGGGAGTATTGTACTTCACGACGGACAGCAATATATCAGTTTTGTAGATAGTCGTCAGGCTGCAGCAAAAGCTACATTGAAGCAGAATCTGGAACAGGAACGTATGTGGTTCTATAGTACGATATATCATGAGATGTGCCGAAGAAGAGCAAACGGAATCACAAAAGAGGCAGCTATGGCTCAAATTATGGCAGCTGTTCAAGCAGACCCCATGTCTATGTTGAAGTATGCTCCCATGTTACAAAATCTCCAATCGCCTGACACCAATGTGGTGCAAAAGCAATTGGATGAGATGTCATGCAAGTCATGCAACTATATGACATGGTCAGAGATTGCAGAACTGCTAAAAAAAGATCCGTATTGCCCGGTATTTGCCTCTGTGTTTGTGAAACGGTCGGGAGAAAGTGACGAAATAGAAGATGGATTACCCTCTGAAGAAATCATTGACACGTACGTACAGAGCATTATGGTAATGTATCTGTCACGCCGTCCTGCATCAGCTGCATCACCAGAAAATTTAGGATTGTTCGAAGCTTGCTATCCGCAGCTCAAACAAATAGAATTGCCTGATGAGGTACAAAATTTTAACAGTATTCTCAATAATCCGGCTAACCAAATTACCAAAGAGGACTGGCAAAACCTGATGCAGGTTTACCTTGATTACACGGTCCGTAACAACCAGTCATTCTATCTTCGAATTCCGGGGAACGACAGAATTGACATATTTTCCACTGTGCGTTTTGCTACAGAAAAGCCTCGCCGCCGACCATTTAACAAGCCGAAATTGGAAGAAGGCAAAATATCTCAAGCTCGTATTGTACGATATTTATGCGCATTGATTGCACGTGATGACCATTCACTTACCATCAATGGCGCTCAGCGTCAGTATTTCAAGATAATTTCTGATGTCGTAGATGCCCTTTGGAATACATTGACCAGTGACAAATATAAGATTCTTCAGGTAGGACAACGTCTGAACGATAACGGGAAATTTGTTAATGAAAAAGACAACGCTCCACGTTTCAACCTGAATGATCTATGTTTCAAGCTATATGACGACGTGTATCTGTGTGACACTAAAGCAGATGCTGGTCCTCATTCAGTATGTCTTCGACCTATTGGTAATAACTTCAAACGGTTCTCGCCTTATCTCGAAGGCGGCATTCCGGTTGAACTTAGAGAAGAACTGCATGAACAATGGAATGTATTCCCTTACTATGTTGGTTCTAGCAAAAAGGAAGGTGACAGAGAATCAATTGAAGCATGGGCGAAAACACATAGGGCATTACTATGGGATCATAATATTTGGGGTACAGATGGGATATTTTCTGACCGTCTGGAGGATATTCATGCTTTTCCAAATCTATTCATTCAGCAGGAACATACAGCCCAAGTGGATAAGAATGTTGCTATAGGACTAAAATCTAAGTTCAAAGACCATACCATTAATATCCTTGCATGCTCAACAACGATGGAGATGGGTGTAGACCTGGGAAACTTGGAAATCGTAATGCTTTCAAGTGTACCTCCAATGCCGGCCAACTACAAACAGCGTGCAGGACGAAGCGGTCGTAATAACAAGGTACGCAGTGCCTGTATCACACTTTGTAGTTCTGATGTGATTGGTCTCCGTACTTTGAGGAACCCGATTGAAAAGATTATAAACCGACCTGTTCGTGTACCGACTGTTGATTTAATGAGCCCGCAGGTCATACAGCGTCATGTGAATTCCTTCCTTGTCCGCTCCTTTGGGGTGTTTACCGACGGTTCGAACGGTGGACGTCTTACTCAGAAAGTTGCAGATTACTACACTCCTTTTGAGGTACGAATCAGCAACGGAAAAATTCTTATATTGAAAAACGGTACAAACGAAACAGACCCAGATGATTTATTAGGTGATCCTAAAGGTACTATGTATGAGAAATTCAATATCTTATGCTCAAAACCTTTGGATAAAGAAATCAGAGAGGATCTGACCAAACTCCTGAAGGGAACATGTTATGATGGCAATCTTACTCAGGTAGTAAAGAACGCACAAGATATAAACGACAGATGTTATGCCGAGTTACGCAACAAACTGGTTGACTACAAAACGGCGTTCTCCGGTAGCGGTAAAATCAGCGATAGGTTCCGTATAAAGCTAAAGATGCAATACATTGAAGTGTTATACAAACGACTTCTCAATTTCTGGGCAACCAGTAGATTCACTCCTAACGCCAACATGCCGGTTAATGTGCTCACTCTCGACTTGAACAGTAACGGTAAGAAAGACTTCTTCACTCCGATGACATCATCTAACCCCTCCTATTCTTTACGTGATGCCATCGCGCAATATGTGCCGGGTAATAGTGTTGTAGTAGATGGTGTGGTATATTCTGTTCGAGGTATCGAAGTTACTAATATGTATGATGACAACCATAAGGCATACAAAACCATCTACCGTAATAGTGATAAGACTGTTATTGACGATCATAACCTCAGTAACCAAATCAGGTGGTCTGTGAATAATGCGAACGGACTGGAGATGATTCAACCGGTTGGTTTTATGCCTGATATGAACGAAAACAGAACTCGAATTATGGACAACAATGTTTATACAAGAGTGAGTGCACAGTTGATTGATGCTGACGATTGGCCCAATCACGTAACTGAGCCACATTTGTTTTCTGTTCGTCGTAATAATGAATCAGGCAATGCCAAAATTCTCTATTACAATGAAGGAAAAGGTTATGGATATTGTTTCTGTCCACGATGTGGAAGGACGGTTGTGGAAGAAGAAGTGGCCGATAAAAATAACCCTTTAAAATTCCCAGTCGAGTTTAACCCATTACATGCACCAAACAAAGAAGGACAACCACAAAAGCCCAATTATCATTTTGCCATTACTGGAAAGGAAATGCGTAAGAGCTGCAGTTGTTCCAATGACATCTCTAAAATAAAACGCAATGTCATTATTGGCGACATGATTCAGACAGATTTTAGCGAAATACGTATCCGACATAAAGGCATGAACAGGTGGATGTCCAACCGTGATGAAGAAGAAAAACTGCTTTTCACACTTGGAATGGCATTCACCCAGACACTTGTGGATATTTTAGGGAAGGAACGTGGGGCAGTAGATTTCACTATCATGCCAAACGGCCATATCTGTATCTTTGACTGTAATCCCGGTGGTGCAGGTTATGCCAACCAGATGGCAAATTTGCTTGTGATGAAGGAGGTTATTAAAGCCTCAAAGAAACTTTTGAGTGAAGCCCGTGAAAAGCAATCGAAGGATATGCTGCTTGACAAATTTACGCTTCGTTATGCAAAATTCCTCGATATTAATGCAGCTTTAGCGTGGATTGAAGAGGAGGAAGAAGTTGGAGATACTGTTCCACAAAATATCAAAGATGCGTTTCCGAATACTTCTCCATCGCAGACAACACTATATGATCTGAAGAAGGCGTTTGCTGCTTCACATCAGGATGTTGTATTGTTTGCAGATAACGATTATCAGGAATGGGATTATGAAGACAATGAGAACGGTTGGCAACCCCAGTTTATGAGCTACTTCGTCATGAAGAGCCACTATACTTCTTTCTGTATATTAAAGTCAAAGCAAGATAATATATCTGAACCAATTAAGGCTATTTGCCGAGAAATTAAGGCGTGGGCAAAGGGAGATGATATCAAGACCATATCAAACCCATGGATTGATAAAGACATATATCCTATTGCTTATATTGATGGCTATCTCTATTTTATGAACAACAAGGAAAATGCCCAACTCAATATCCAATGGGGCAATAATACCATGTTCTTCGTTCGTACAGATAATCCGGCATCAGGTGCCTCTGTAATTGATCTCTCCTACAAACCATCGGCTAAGCTTTTAAAGCTGTCTGGAGATAAATATAGAGAAATAAGTACCTGTCAGTTAGGAGATATACTACAGACTGAATCCGGAGGACTCATAGATCAGTTCATATCATACGCAAAGCAGAATGCCGAGACGTTGAAAATCAGTTATCAGGATGAACATCTAAAGAGCATCATGGGTATTATAATCACACTCCAGACGATTGAACACATAATAAAACAGATTGGTTCAGAGTTTGACATAGAGTTTATGATAGAGGTATATAAGGATGATAGAGGAAATGCAGACAGTATATGTGCAAACCAGCCTTCATCTGAGAAACGTGATGCATGGCTTACATCCCTTACCAAAGCGTGGATAGATGATCTTAGCTATGAGCATGGAATAAAAGGTACTCTTGTCCCTGTCGTTTCATTAAATAAGCGAACACTCACTCACTGGCGTGTGCTTACAATTACATGTGGTAAAAAAAGACTCTCTATCTATCCTGATGGAGGATTTATCAATGAATGGAACATAGGAAGACAACCTAACGGTGAACGATTTGATGTGGAGACAATCACTCATGACACAAATATTCATCTGTTTAGAAATAAAGACATTAAATTTGATATTATAATTGAAGACTGTTAAATAAAATATCAGAGTGTAATCAATAATAACATAAGAATCTTACAGGAAACATACTGAAGAATTCAAAATAGATAATCGACATATATAAGCAAAAACAATCACCACAAAAAATTATTCTGTTGTGCAGATAGACTGCACAACAGAATAATACCTTTACAACAAATATAGAAACTAATCATTAAAACAATGATTTTTCAATAATCTGATTAATTTAATATTACATAAAATGAAAACAGATAAAGAAAAACTTAGTGAATATGTCGAGGAAATCTTTAAACGATATACATCTTCAGGACTTCATATTTGCGACATTGCTACGGGTGGAGGTAAATCATACACTATCAGTAAGTTGACATGCGAATACTACCCTAAAGAGTTCAACAGAATAGTTATTCTATGCGTACAAAAAAAATTGGTAGAAGGAATAAACAGAGAAATCAATGAGTTTGTACATTCCAAAAACAGTATCATTTCACGCAATGACATTCTAGTAATAGATAATAATGAAGAGGTTATCAAAAAAGCAATTGATAATGGTGCTTTCGAGAAATTCATAGACCAGATAGAATCTTGTATTGAAGTATTATCAAGCGGAAATGTGAAGGTATTAACTTTTGGTTGCAAACGCATAAAAAAAACATACGAAGGGATCAAAAACCTTTTCCAGGTACAAGGTAATAGAAATGAACTTCTCTCCAATCAAATCTCTGATGCTGAACTAAAATTGAGAAATGATGTCCGTAATTTCTTTGAGATATATAAGAAATATTTAAAACAAACCAATAAAGAAAATGATATCAGTATTAATCAACTTATAAGAACTTTCCCAGCACTTTCTGAAGTATATCCCCAGGTTGATTATAAAAGAAAGAAAGTATTGTTGATGACAATACATAAAGCTATGTACGGCATAGATCCTATTATTTCTGAAAAAGTATACATAAATAATATTGCAGATGACAATCATAGAACTTTAATTATATTCGACGAATCAGATCAAGCAGCCATAGTTATGCGCAACACGATCATAGAGCAGGCAATTGACAATTACAGTGGCAGTAATCGTTTTGCGAAGGGATATAATGGCTATTTGCAATACAAACAATTGATAGACAATCCAGAGCATATATCAGATGAATATCATGGAGAACTGCTGCACGAGTGCTTAAACAAAGCCAATAATACAATCAAGTCAAGCTGGAACAAAGTTTTTGGAAATACTATACCATACAAAAATATATTCTTAGGAGACATTGAAGACCTGGAAAATTATCGCCGTGGAGTTTTCTTTTCTGGTTCAGGTTTAAGACTCAATGTATCGAATTCTAAAGACAATAAGCAATCGTATATCTGTTACAGTAAAGGAGAGAAACACTTCAAGCTTTTTCATGCAGAAAAGGATACGGAATTAAAGGAAAGCTTTGATTATGTAATTCCAATGGATAATTTTTTATCTCTAGTTATAGAGAATACAAAAGTTATAAAAGGACAATTATGTCAGGTAGTTAAAACAGCATTACAAACAAGTATTGAGAAGTTCAAGCAAACAGCAAAAGGTTTAGGGAAAAACAAACTTCCAGACAATCATTATTTAGGATATCCTACTATTGAAAGAGAAATCTATACACTGATTTCCAGATTCGAAACAAACTCTGATTACCAGTTTGCCCAACAGCTTTTAGAATTCATGACAAACAGAAAGAGCATTAATAAGAAATCGGAGAAACTGGATTTACCTGATTATTCAGTGTATTCACAAGGAGTTCAGCTTTATCAGGAAGAAATAGATGAGCGAGACAACCAACACAGAGTGAGACTGTCATGCCGAGAGATATCTACTACACCGGAAAAAATTCTGATAGATCTTATCCTATCAGGAAACATTTCTGTAGTTCTTTGCTCTGCTACGGCATCAAGCGCATCAGTTATCAGCAATTTTGATATCGAATATCTGAAAGAGCGTATTGGAGACAAAATACATGTACTATCCATGGAAGTAAAAAGCAAATTTGATGAGCTGGTATCCAACACCTACCCCAAAGGACATAAGGTAGAAATCATTCCTCTGGAACATTATGAATACGAAGATAAAAGAGACGAAAAGGCCGTTCTGCCAGATAAGTATCGTATTCTATTTTCTGAAGAAGCACGTAAGGACGGGCTGGATAATACATGGTTTAAATGTACAAAAAGATACCTTATGCATAACAAGAAAGAAGGTGAAAGTATTTCATTTCAACTCTATCGTCTTTTCCAGTTTATTGAGGCATATGCCTGGTTTATTAAACATGAGGATGTACACAGCATGATCTTCTTTCAGAACAGAATAGGTGATCCTATACAAACGAATGTACTAAGTTGCCTGATTGACGGCTCTTATAAACAGCAAAAATCAGTATTCGAAGATGAATTGCCAGAAGACTGGACAAATGAACATATCAGAATTAGTAAAAACTGGGAAGAAGTTGAAGGAACTATTCTAAAAGAACTAAGTGACAATAAAGATGCTAAAATAATGCTGATTTCTGCTTATGCAAGTTTTAAAGCAGGAGCAAATATGCAATATGAAATTCCTGACGGATTGGAATATATACAGGGAGATAATTGGAATAAGGAAGGCGAAAAACTCCAAAAAGATTGGGATGCCATGTATGTTCAATGCCCACGAACATATCTGATGATGAATACAGATGAGAACGAAATTAACTTCGAAAAAAGTCTTTATAATGTAATGCTCTCTCTTATGATGTTATACGAAAGAGGGTGCCTCTCAAAAAATGAGATTGCTTCGTGGTTATGTAAAGCTTTATCAAATAACTTCTGGTTTGGAGACAAAAACAACCCAGGTATTGCAAGAGACAAAGCTGAATGGGCACAAACAATAATAGAACAGGCTGTAGGACGTTTATGCAGAACAAGGAATAAACCGCAAACGACATACATACTTTACGACAAAGACATAAATTGTTTTTTTGACAAAGTAAACCTCAAAAAATCTTTAACCAAGGAATTCAGGAGTTTGGTAAGCTACATTCTTGCAGATGAACAAAAAACAGTAGATTCAAATATAAATAATGATGAGATAATAAGGTGCAATAATGCTAATTATGCAAAACGCCAACTTGACCGTATGCGGAATATTGCACTAAGATATACACCAAAACTTGGTAAAGAGGATTACTTTGATGACGAGGACGAGGATATAAATACAGTTCCATACAATGTTATGATAAATCAGAAAATGAATCAAAGTTATAAACAAACTATAATAAGAAAACCTGTCGTTTCTGATTTCAATGAGTTAGAAGATTCAGACAAAAATCTGAGCTTCATACATAAATGTTATGGTGACTGGAAAAGAAACAATGAAAATGAAATATTTTTCCATTATGACCCTAAACACAATAATTACTTCTGTCCTGCAACAAAAGGAAAACCAGGGCAATTCCCTGTTTCTCCACAATCTGTCAGACTGGATGTGTTGATGAAAAACGAAGTGATACGCCTATATTTCGAACAGAATGGGTTTGCTACGGACTGGGAAACTAAAGGAATGATCCTACATCCAGATATTCTAATGACTGATTATGCTGGTGAAATCGGTGAGGAAGCATTTAAAGCAATTGTATTACATTATACAAATTGTAAAGAAAATGAAATCAAACATCTTGAAGGACGTGACTACGAGCTTGCTGATTTTGTTATATGCAATCCTGACGGAAGCTATAAGATAGCATTTGATGTCAAGAATATGAATCCTGACATAGACCATGATGATAAGCCAGGAGAATTACCAACTAAAGAAAAACGAGCGATAAAGCGTAAAAGGCTTGGATGCCAACTTATCACTGTCAGCATGTTACAGCTTTCCAAAGAACCTATGGGAGACATAACTGAGATACATGGAATTATAGATGACAATGGAAAAATTATAGAAAGTGCAATAGAAACCCTTAAATTACTTATCGACTAATGAATAAAATTATAATCGACGAAAATTATATCAAGAGTTTACCTCTAACAACCAACAGAATTGAAGTTGCATGGAATGAAAATGTATTTTTCTCAAAATATGCAATAGTTTCTTATTACAGTACAAGTGCTGAACACAAAAATCTGGCCTACGAGCAATTAAGTGATTCACCATGTTTATCTGTTGCCGGCATAAAAGCTATATGGGGTAATCAAAAATACTCAGCTGTTAAATTTTTTATATTAACGCACAAAGGTAACGCACGAGATATCCTTAACAGTCTTCAATCCTTTAAAGATATAGTAGCCAGAATAGATTCTTTAGAGCCATATAGCAATGAACTCAAAAACAGAATAGTGGCTTCACTTGCTATCAATTCACTTGGTAAAAAGAAAACAAGTAATATGATGTACAATGATGGCTCACTATTGGTTTGCGACAATACGAATTTCGGAATTCAAAAAAGGGAGCTGGTATGTCTAAAAGTTGAAGTCAACAAATATATGAATCTTGTTGCCAATACGCAATCTTTTACACATCCACTTAATGATAATGAATTACGCAAATACAAAAACTGTGTTTTTCAAAAATCAAAAGATTTTGACGGAGAATTATGGTCTGGACAAGCTGTTAAGCCTATTACAATCAAAACAGTAAAAGATGGTGAATACGATTTGAATAAACTATTCATTCTAAAGAAGAAATCAAAAAAAACTAAAAATAATGTCCCATACTGGCCATATAATCCTGATAAATATACCCACGGCAAACTTTTTGTACTTTTCCAAGTTGTAGAATCAGTTAATCAAGACTTCGATGGTATTCTTGAGATAAACTTCACAGATTATAAGGTTGAACACTATGATGAATGTAAAACAGAAGATGGTATTCTAAAATTAATGAGAGATTACTTAAAGGGAAAGACTATTTCATTTGAAGATTCTTTTTGCACTGATCTATCTAAAAACCTTATTCTGCAGTTCAAAGAAGAGGCACAGAAAATCATGCAAGGGACTCTAGAATTCCCTTTTAAACCAACTCCTGAAGATATGATAGTACGATTATGTGAACCGAAAGAGAATGAAGACACTAATACTAAATATATCAAATCAACTTATAGATTTACGAAAAACAATAATGCACTACAGCACATTACTTATTATAATAATGAGAAAAAAGATAAGATTGACAAAAACCGTGCAAGACGAATACTCATTGAGTTCATTGTAAAAGATTGTTTAGTAAGACGTACTATGCCGAAGGACTTGGCTATACTTATAGAAGGATGGGAATTCCTAAGGTACAAGATTAATCAAGGAAATGTTCATGGAGCTACTTTAAAAATAACCAATAATGGGAACTTACACATCGAACAATACGGATTATCACAAAATAGCTGTGGCGAAGATTTTGAATCTTTTGTAACTGAGAAATTACAATACACTGATTGCAGCAGAATTAACGGTGCCAAAGATTATATGGCATTAAAAAAAGATGGTAATGTATATCTTATTGTAGACACTGAAGAGATTCCTATTCTTGATGCAAAAGAAATTGATGAGGGATATGATGAAGTAGTTAATAATGGTGAAACCATTGCTATGTTTAAAAGAAAGAAAAACGTACACAAATATCTTCGAGGGTATATTGGATTTCATTTATGGAAATCAGAAGGGATTGATGGCAAAGCTAATGATTCGTTCTCATATATCTCAGGAATAAATAAAGAAAAAATAAAGTTCATCAACGGTTATAAAATGGACAAAATGCCACGAGCACGCAAAATATTTATCCTCAAAACAAATAATCAAGCTTTAGTAGATTCGCATATAAAAGAAATATGTAGTATGCTAAAATTTGGGTTTGGAAGATGGGATGAACTGATGACCTACCCATTCCCCTTTAAGTTTTTGTTAGAGTTTTTAGATAATGCTGCAGAAACTGCATATTCTAAACATTGGGAAGAAATATCATATTATAAGGATTTATTTTAATTAACATATTAATATCCCCAATTATGGGTAGTATACCTTAAAAGGAAAGAGTTCGGATAATACCGAATTCTTTCCTTTTAAGACTTCTGAAAACACATGTAAATTAGAGGAAGATATAAAACAAAAAAACATCTATAAATAGGTATCTCAATGAACATAGCAGAAATCAATCCACAAATTTTTCCACTGAAAAACGCCCAATAAGAATACCAAGTCCTGGATAGAGCGGTCACAAAAAGCCACCTGTATTGGAGAACAAGGTTGTATTCTTCAATATGATAAAATTCTCCGAAGAAGTAACTACGGCATCTCTTACTGGAAACTTCCTTAAATACATGGACAAGCTGATGAAATATGATCTGATAATACTAGATGACTTTGCCTTGAGAAGCATCGATGAACAGACAAGAATCGCACTTTACCAACTCTTGGATGATAATAAGGAGAATTACCGTTTGTCTATTATAATTACATCCCTGTTACCTACTTAAGTCTGGTATGGTTATCTAAAACCATGCTCTCAAACCGAATCAATTTTAGACAGACTTTTTAGCCATGCAGATAATATGACTTTTAGAGGAAAATCTTTACGTAAAAAAGAAAAATAATCATATTTTTGTAACAAATCATCACCACCATTTTTGAGTGGCACGTTCCACTCTGATAAGGAGACTTTTTCTGCCACTATTTTCCACAGTCATAAGTGCTGATGATACAAAAAAACTTACTATGGAGTTAGTTTAAATGGGAGTACTTGGACTTAGAGGGCATACTCTTGTAACTATAGAAATAATAGAGATAATATAATGGTTATAAATGATAATTGTCAGATGGAAAAAACAATCAACGGAGTAAAATACTATCTTCCCAGCAATCTAACCTTGGAACAAAAAGCTATTTATGTCCATATCATAGACTGGAAGCGTAAAAATATTACTACAGAAAGAGGCATGTATAAAGGGCATGAATACGATGCTATTTTCCCAAACGATACAACTATTCCGACAATGATATATGGACCAATCATACCTGTTTGGGAGGAAATGCAACGGAGTAATTTTGCTTATAAACTACATAAGTTTGCATATCATGCAGTAAGTTCTCAAACAGCCTGTATTAATCTGTTTATGCCTTTACTCCTTTCTAAAGATGTTGATCGTATATTACCAATGATCCCCGGATGTCCCTCAAATTTCAGTAAGATAGCTAGAGATAAACTATTTCACGGATTCTGTTTTGAATATTGGGGCCAAGATATTAAACAAGGAGCAGGCGTCTTAAACGATCATTCCCAATCAGCCGGAACTGACGCAGACGTAGCCATTGCTTACTATAACATAGAAGGCAAATTATGCCTATGGCTAATTGAACATAAACTTAGCGAGAAAGAATTTACAATATGCGGAGCATATAAAAGTAAAGCTAATAAATTAAAGACTAATTGTACTCAATATAATCTCATTAGTATAACCAAAGAGCCTCAGAAATGCTATTATCACATGATAGGATATAAATATTGGGATACTCTAAAAAGAAACCTAGATATATTCAAAGGCTCAATTGGTATCGAAGGTTGTCCTTTCAAGGATGGACTTAACCAACTATGGCGCAATCAGATACTTGCTTTAGCCTTACAGGAAACTGGAATATATAGTATGGTAACTTTTTCGGTATGCCATCATGCAAAAAGCACAATGTTAGACAAGTCAATCAATAAATACAAAGCATTGATCTGTGGAAATAGAATGTTCAGTTGTTTTACCAACTATGATGTGTTGAACATTGTATATAAACTAAATCATGACCTGCAAGAATGGATGCAATGGTATAAAGATGTCTATTACTTTTGATATCAGTAATCTAATAGTATTACAATTGTTTTTATGGGGGATAAATATAAAAAATTAATATAACACATTTAATATAATAACTAAAATATGCCATATCCTATAGAGAAAAAACTTGTAATTGCCGTATCAACTAGTGCTTTGTTTGATATGGAAGAATCTGATAGTATATATCGTGTAAAAGGCATTGATGCTTACAGAAAATATCAAGAACGGATGATTAACGAGCCACTAGGAAAGGGAGTTGCATTCCCTTTCATCAAACGTATCTTGAATTTAAATAATTCTTTCCCAGAAGATAAACCTATTGAAGTAGTTATATTTTCAAAAAATAGTCCAGAATCAGGATTAAGAGCATTCCGTAGTATTGCACATTATAATTTGGACATCTCTCGAGCTTGTTTTTCTTCAGGAAAAAGTAATTTTCAATATTTACCAGCCTTCAATGCATCATTATTTTTATCTGCAAATCCAGAAGATACAGAAAAAGCAATATCTGCAGGTTTTGCTGCAGGTACTGTTCTAGATACTAAAGTTATAGATGATGAAAATGATACACAACTTCGTCTTGGATTTGATTTTGATGGAGTAATAGCTGATGATTCTTCGGAACAATTTTATAAAGAAAATAAAGGAAATATGTCCGTTTATCATCATCATGAACTAGAACTTGCCTCCAATCCATTATCAGAAGGACCGATAGGAACACTATTGCAAAAAATATCATTTTTCCAACGCCTTGAAAATGCACAAGTAGACAAGAATCCTAATTACAAGAAAATTCTTAGTACAGCTATAATTACTGCAAGAAACGCTCCTGCACATGAACGTGTCGTAACTACATTAAAGAGCCTAAATATTGAAGTAGATGATGTATTCTTTCTCGGAGGAATAGATAAAACTCGAATACTAAATATTTTAAAACCACATATTTTCTTTGACGACCAGATGATACATTTAGATCATTTAGAAGATATACCTGCAGTACATATACCTTTTGGGATAGCCAACAAAAGAGATTCTGATATAGTTGAAAAATAAGTAAATATTTGATTGAATGGATGTTAAACAAAATATGATTGTAGATTTGGAGAAACGCGGTGACAAGCAAACGTTCATCACTGAACGTGTTTCTTCTATTTACCAAAACAAGAATGGACTTTGGACTGTTCGATTTTCGTCATCACCACGTGTATTCAATTACAATCCGTCACGTTTACTTTGTCTAACACACCCTGACACAATTAATCTTGGAGAAAAAGGGCTATACATCAATAATAAACATATCAATAATGTAGCAGAATTACTACGTTTTACAGATGGTCGCTACATTTTTTATCGAGTGACCTATGACAATGGCTACTATGAGAATCTGGAAGGAAACGAGGTCTATATTACCCGTACCCCAATTGACAAAAATGGAGGTTCTATTTGGGATTATCTTCGCAAACTAGCTGCTGAAACAGGACTGATTGCGGAAGAAGATTATGAAAGTATTCTATCCAAACAATATGAATTGGTAGATGTGAAGCGTGATAATGTTCCCTTGGCTCAATACCTAGGTGACAAAACAAAATTGGTAACTTACTCCATGCCCAAACAAGTCTATTATCCGTTTGGATGCAATGCCAGCCAAAAAGCGGCCGTAGAAACAGCATTGACACATCAGGTAAGCATTATTCAGGGACCTCCTGGAACCGGTAAGACACAGACGATACTGAATATCATTGCCAATCTGCTGATGAAAGGTAAAACGGTATTAGTCGTATCAAACAATAACTCGGCTGTTAAGAATGTAGCTGAGAAGCTAAACGGAGAAGGACTTGGCTTCCTTGTGGCCGAACTGGGTAGTGTACAAAACAAAAAAACATTCATCGCCAACCAGCCAGAGTATCCTACTATGGCAAATTGGACTATTGATAAACAAACAACTACAAAGAATCTAGCAAAAGACTCACTTCAAGCCGTTTCACAAGGATTGGGAGGTCAACTCCGGCAGGCCAAACTAAAGGCAGAATACGATGCCCTATTAAAAGAATCGAAATACAACGAAATGCGGGAAGACAACCATACAGAAGATGAATGGTTGAATGGCAAACCATCGGCTAAACTTATGAATTTGCTCAACCGCTATCAGATGATAGTTGAGAACGGACATAAGCCAGGTTTATGGTTCAGATTGCAATGGGCTTTCTTGTTAGGAACTAAAATATTGACATTTTTAAATAGAAAAGCGACAGATGTCATAAACAGTTTTGAGTCAGCCTACTACTTTTCTCGAAAAACAGAATTAGAGCAAGAGCTGGAATCGATTGCTTCAGCACTCCAAAGCATAGATATCCAAAAGAATATGAAAGAACTTCGTTCCTCTTCTCTACAACTATTGAAGGACAAGATAGCTAAACGGTATAATACCGGACAAAGGAAAAAATTTACCATCAAGGATATTAAGCGCAAAACAGAAGAGTTCCTGAAAGAATATCCGATTGTGCTCAGTACCACTTATTCGGCCAAAAGCTGTATCAGTAAAGACATGGTTTTTGACTATGTGATTATGGACGAAGCTTCACAAGTGGATATTAAGACGGGGGCTTTGGCTCTATCATGTGCCATGAACGCCGTGATTGTGGGTGACGACAAACAGTTACCCAATGTGGTAAGCCGAGAAGAAGAATTGGCGTTAAGGGCTATTCAGACCACATACCAAGTGGACGACCGATACAATGCTGTCACGCACAGTTTTCTACAATCGTGCGTAGAAATATTTCGGGATGCGCCAGTAACACTGCTTAGAGAACATTATCGGTGCCATCCGAAAATCATAGAGTTCTGTAATCAGCGCTTTTACAATGGAGAACTGATTGCCATGACTACAGACGAAGGAGAAAAAGATGTATTGCAAGTAATTCGAACTGTACCCGGCAATCATGCCAGAGGACATTTCAACCAACGTGAAATAGATGTCATTACGCAAGAGGTATTATCGAAATGTACAGAATCGGAAAGTATAGGTATTATTACTCCGTATCGGACTCAAGCTGAAGCAATCAATCAAGCTGTTAGAAAAGACATATCCAGTACAGTACACAAGTATCAAGGGCGAGAATGTGATACTATTATTATGAGTATGGTAGACAACTCTCCTACAGAATTCTCGGATGATGCCAACTTACTTAATGTTGCCATTTCACGTGCTAAGAGCAAATTATGTTTGGTAACGAACGGAAATGAAATGCCAGAGGATTCCAATCTCAGCCAGCTAATCAGTTATATTCAGTACAACAATTTTGAAGTGAAATCCAGTAAGTTGCATTCTGTCTTTGATTTGCTCTATCAGCAATATACGGCAGAAAGATTGGCTTACGAAGCTGCTCATCCTGCTGTCTCTGAACATTTATCAGAGAATCTAATATACGATATTCTGTTAAAAGCCATTGCTGAATTAGGTTTGCCTCATACGGGAGTACTTTGTCATTATCCACTGTCCAGACTTATTACCGACTGGAATCAACTGGAAGATAAAGAAAAAACATTTGCAGAAAGTCCATTCTCACATATAGATTTCCTGCTCTATAATTCCCTGACCAAACAGCCGATCAGTGCCATAGAAGTGGACGGATGGCATTTCCATAAGGAGAATGACGCCCAACTATCACGTGATAAGTTGAAAAATCAAATATTCACAAAGTTAGGGCTTCCTTTGATTCGCATTTCCACAACAGATACAGTGAATCAGGAAACGATAAAAAAATCATTATTAGCAATTTTATGAAATTAGGATATATACACAGCAACAGAGAAGAACAAACCCGAGTCATGCAAGTACTGAAAATGACTTCTGAATCTGTAGCTCTCGACGAACTCGGCATTGGCCGTATCCGTGATGCTTTTGCAGACCGTATGTTTCCCGGAATATCTACCCTGCAAAAGCACATGAAGTATTTCTCTCTCATGCCACAACTCTATCGTAAGGCTACAGAAAAACGATATAACCGTTTATCGGAGGTGAAAGCGGAAATTATCCGTCTGGAACGAATCATGACAAAAAATCTATACGATGGCAGTGCGGACAAACGAGGTATCACAGGAAGTGAGATGATTGGTAAAAGTGGAAACAATTATGTAAAATATGATCCGGCATACATCTACAATTCCGGGTTACAGACTTTCGGAATTTTACGTAGTCCGCAGCTATATGAACTAATCTACTCAACTTCAAAGGCATTGCACAATGCCCCTAAAGTGACCAAGACGGATGATGAAGATACAAATGACGATGCGGACGAGAAGTCAGGTCTGTTCCAGTTCTGCTCTTTCCCTAATGTAGATTATGATTTTACCCAGAAATGTACATTAGATCTGACCGTAGAAGATAAAGACTTCATTGTGGATCACATTCTGAAAGCAGAAGCATGTCAAGGTACCTTATTACGTTACATCGTGGATAATCCTGACTTTGCAATAGCCGATAGTTTTGAACAGATTCCCTTCCGTCATTTGCCACATGAGATTGGAGAACTGCAAGACCTGGCCCGACGTTTCGCTGATTTCATATATATGGTGCACATCCGCTATAACTATATATATTCGCAATACCAGGATGAAGAAATGCGAATCGAATTTCAGGAAAAACTTGAAGAATACCGGAATAGTGGTACAAACATAGACAAAGTGCTGAATGCTGTAAGCATACGGGAGAACAGTGGGAAATGGTTCTGCAAAGAAGTTGCGGAAAGCATTGCAGCCAATGACATTGAAGAAAATGGAGGTTTGGATCAGTTGATTATCAACCGGGAACGAAGAATAAAAGGGAATCGTCGGAAACTAGGCAATCCAGCTCGTATTTACGACAAGAAGAACCGTATACACTATTATAAACTTACCTACCGATGGGAAACGGTAAAAACCTTTGCCGAGGAATTAAGAAAGGAGGCTATCAATGGCTGATGCATTATGGAATGATATTATCTATACGGATGTGTTGCAAAGCGATGGCTTTGTAACTGATTATGCGGTTTGTACGACCTACAGTCTGGACATGCCTTCCTTGTTGTCTGTCCCCTTTATGTTGGGTACGATGACCGACTTGACGGAAACGGCCATGCGCTCTCCTCATCTGATACTGGAGACTATCAATCAATCGACAGGTAAGTTTGCAGTTTTCTGCAATGCCGGATGTATGGCAGTACCACAAGCCAATTCCAAAGTGTATTCACTATTGGAGCAGAGCGTTGTACAAGTAACACTGCAAGCAAAGGGAGGTGGTTTCGTCAATTTTCATCCCAAGATATGGATTATAAAAGAAACGAACCCGGACACCGGTGCTCAGCAAATTAAACTGATTGTCCTTTCCCGTAATCTTACCGGTTCCAATGACTTGGACGTGGTATGTGAACTTATTGGTAAAATCGGTACCAAACCGGCTACTCGGAAAGCACAAGTCAAACATACACCGCTTGTGGACTTTCTCACATGGTTAATCGCAAAAGCCGACAACCGTACTATCCGTAAAAATATGCGTTCTATCTGTAAGGACATCGACTACATTGAACAATTTGACCTTACCGATTCTCCTTTTGAAGATTACGAGTTTTTCCCTATGGGGATACCTGGATATGATGGATATACAAAGTGCTTTGAACAAAGTATGCTGAATCATGCGGCAGAAATGCTGGTTATCTCCCCCTTCGTGGACAAGAATACTTTGAATCAGATGGTCAGTTGCAATCCTAGTGCTAAAAAGACACTCATCACACGACATGCATCAGTTACACAAGAGGTAATAAACTTGTTTAATAATGGTGGTGTTTATGCTCCCAAGGAAGTACTGACCGATAAGGTAGAAAAAGATGTAGCTGTCGACTTGCACGAGAAAGTGTATTTCATACGCCGAAACGAGGGCAATCTCAGCTATAACCATCTGTATCTTGGTTCTACCAATGCCACCATGAATGGATTCAGACGGAATGTGGAGTTTTTACTGCACCTGAAGTTTGCTCCCTATAAATCTTCGTATGAAAAATACCGAAGTGAACTGATAAACGACAGCAAGGAATGTATGTTCGAGCAGGTTCTTTCGGTACCAGAGGAAGACTCTGAGAAAGAGGATGTCACCAACGAATTGATGCTGCGTCGTGCAATTTCGGCCATTCAGCAGGCACAAATTACATCTAATGACGGAAACTATACTATCACCATACAATGCCAGTCTAACAGAATGCCTTCAGAGCCTGTTTTTCTTTATCCTTTAGGATGTGACGGCAAGGAACAAGTATTAGCTGACGGGCTGACATTTAAAGATATGGCACTGGATTCATTAACAGAATTTTACACGATACGTATTGGAGATTTGTGTCGTCTGATAAAAATACAGACGGAAGGAATGCCAACCGATGAGAGAGACAAAGCAATATTCCGTTACTTTATCAATACGAAAGGAAAGTTCATCAACTATCTGGCATTCATGCTAACTGATGAGGTGGAACAGTATATATTGGAAAGCCAACAACTGGAAAAGGAGCTGGCCAATGACAAGACATCCTCTTTGGAACAGCAAATTAGTACCTCACTTTATGAAGACATGGTGAAAATGGCCTATAAAGACCCTGATCGCATCGCTTCTATCCGGCAAATAGTAGAGAAAGCAGACGAGACAGTCATCCCAGATCATTTCATGGAGATGTACAACACATTTGAAAACGTTATTAAACAAATAAAACACTTATGAGTCAGGAAGTAAAGGATTTTCAGCGTGCTACGGCAGATCGCATTCTGCATATCTATAAAAATTTAGGTCATCGACGAGTATTGCTGGCCGACGAAGTGGGATTAGGCAAGACGTTCGTAGCCAAACAAGTCATCAACCTGGTTCGTGAATGGCACAAGCAGGAGAAGGATGACTTCTTTAAGGTGGTTTATATCTGTTCGAATGCCAACATAGCCGACCAGAACATTGAGAAATTAGGGGTTGAAAATCGGATGAGCATCAGCGAGAGCCGTCTGTCAATGCAGCATCTCTATATCAAATTGGCTGAGAAAAGGATTGCAGAACAGCATGAGCAGGGAGAAATGCCTGAATCAATCATTCCGTTGACTCCTTCCACTTCCTTCCGTTTTTACAGTGCACAAGGAACGGCCAATGAACGTGCCTTGATGTATAATATTTTATGCGGACTGGCTCAATTCAAAGATTATAAGGAAGTTATCGGTGATTTTCTTAGCTGTAATGTAAAAAACTGGCAGGAGCTTACGAACATTTATAACGAAAAGATCAAAGGATGCGGAGATGATTATCTTTGTGAGATGCATAGTAAGTTACAGACGAGTTTGTCGGATACTATTACAAATCAATTGATTGAGTACGCACAAAATGGTTGCGATAATCGTCAGAGAGCAGAGATGATCAATAAGCTACGTCGTATTTTCGCAGAAATCAGTATTGACATGCTCGACCCTGACCTGGTTATCATGGATGAGTTTCAACGCTTCAATTCGTTGCTTGAACAAGGCGATGACGAGCAATCCATGCTGGCCAACAAATTCTTTGACAACGAGCGTTCCAATACGAAGATTCTGTTACTTTCCGCTACGCCCTACAAACCTTATTCCACCCTTGAAGAGTTAAATACAAATGGGAATGACGAGCACTATCAGGACTTCATGAAAGTAATGGATTTTCTATATGCCACAAAAGATAAAATGGACCGGTTCAAGTTGATATGGCACACATATTCTGCTGCACTCAAACGTACAAATGTGGTTGATTTAACACCGCTTGTGGTAACCAAGAATGAAGCAGAAGAAGCACTGTATGGAGTGATGTGCCGCACGGAACGGTTTAACAGTGGCATTATAGACGATTCCCGTGTATGTGACGTACAGGTCGTGCCGGAAGATATCCTTTCTTTTGCAGAGGGGCAGTATCTGATGGATTGTCTAAATCAAGAAAATACGAAAGTGCGCTTAGGTAATCTCCCCATGGAATACGTCAAATCGTCACCCTATTTGTTGTCCTTTATGGATAAATACGAACTGAAGAAACGAATTGCTTCGGCATTACAACACTCAGACGTAAAAAGATATGGAAAAATGGACGCATTGCTTCTATCGAAGTATGCCATCAATAATTATCGTCCCATTCCTGCTGCTAATGGAAAATTAAAGTATCTCCACGACCTCGTATTTGGTACACGTCACGAGAAGAAAACACAGTTGTTGCTTTGGGTTCCTGCCTCTAATCCATACTATAAAGCCGGAGGTGTATTTGAGAGTAACGAAGCTTGCAACTTCTCCAAGATTATCCTATTCTCTTCATGGGAAATGGTACCGAGAATGATTTCCATCATGATGTCATATTATTCGGAATTATATACTTTGGGAGAATTAAAGAAGGTAGAAGCAGAGATACGCTATACTTCTCAAAAGAAGAACCGTTATGGCGAGAATCGTTTAAGAGCCGACGGATTATTAGAGTATCCTTGCCGAACCCTATCCGGTCTTTTCTCTCCTACCACATTTTATGAAGAGAAACTTTCCTCAATCCGGAAAATCATAAAACAGAGAATTCAAGAAGAATTTGCACAGAATACTATCATAAGTAGTATTCCACAACAAGGGCGAAACAACGCCAAACTTATTCTTACTCTCATGAAAATACTGGATGGAAAGCCAGTGGAAGATTTGAACGACTTGTATGTGCCTTCAAATGCATTGGATGTGATGACAGATATTGCCATCGCTTCACCGGCTGTATGTGCTTATCGGCAATCTGGCAATGAAGAAGATGCCCAAATGGTGGCTAAAGCAATCGTCTCAGTATTCAACAAACCTGAAAGTGCAGCTGTGATAGACCTGATGTATAACAAAAAGAACGATGATGATTATTACGAATCAGTTCTTGATTACTGTGTGGTAGGTAACCTACAGGCTGTACTTGATGAATATGCCCACATGACACAAACAAAGATATTGGGACATACTGTTACGGAGGCTATTATTGGCACAAGCAATCTTAGCATAGATACAACCGATTCTTTGGGAATGGAAGAAAAGAAACAACTTATGCGTTGTCATTTTGCTATTCCATTCATTGATAAAACGGTCACTGACAAATCTGTAGCTCGTACCACTAATATTCGTAAGGCTTTCAATTCTCCTTTCCGTCCGTTCCTGCTTTCAACAACATCAATAGGTCAGGAAGGTCTTGATTTTCATTGGTATGCCAGAAAGATTGTTCACTGGAATCTACCCTCAAATCCTGTGGATCTAGAGCAACGGGAAGGCCGTATCAATCGTTTTAAGTGCCTGGCTATTCGCAGAAATGTGGTAAAATTGTATGGCAGTGAAACTTATCATACTTGGGATGAACTGTTTTCTCTGGCTTATTCGAATTTGAAAGGTACACATTCGGATATTGTTCCTTATTGGTGCCTTCCTGTCGCAGATCTGACGGAAGAACAACGGGCAAAATTGGAATACATTGAGCGTATTGTTCCGCTTTACCCTCTCAGCCGCGATCGATATAAGTACGAACGTCTTATCAAGGTGCTTGCTTTGTATCGCATGACACTGGGGCAGCCACGCCAGGAAGAACTGTTGAACCTTTTGAGAAATATGCATCTTTCGGATGAACAGCTCAAAGAACTGACAATTGATCTGTGTCCATATAATAAAAGAAAATGATTATAAAACAGTTTCTCTCGAAAGGCTCTATATTTAATCAGATAAAGTAGATAAAAGAACAGAAATCACCTTACTTCTCATCTATAAATTACAGTCCAAAAATCTCCTGCTTTTAGTCCTATAATTGAAGTAAACAAAGGCTAAAGCTGGAGATTTTAATAATTACAACATCCACAATTGAGGGTAATTATAAATACCTTCACCAACATAAAGTATCCATCAATAGTCAATTATAATTCTAATAGATTTATTACTTAACAACTTAAAATATGACCAACAAAATAATGGAGAAAGTGCTCAACAAATTGTGATTCATTCATTATATAGAAACACATAACAAAAAGTCTTTTATATCATTGTCATCAATATTCTCGGGTATACAACAAAAATATCCAACAATAAACTTCTATTCAAGAGGATAGATAAAAATCCATTTGTAATATTGCAGAAAAATGAACAAAACATGTTCCGATTGCTTAAGATTATAAGAAATTATAGGGAGAAGATTAATTCCATAGAAATCAAACAATTAATCACAGATAAAATGACAATTAAAGCAGCTCTCTCAACAGATATTTTGATATACACTTTTTCCCTAAACCATCATAGAAAAACGCGTTTATAAAAGGGCTTGCCCTATTCACTTTTTTAAAAGAGGGAAGCCTAATACCTTAAATACGAAAATCAAAAGAAAGAAACAGAAATAAAAGCAACTCATAATGCTAATTTATAGATACTTATAAAATTACCTTTGATTCCTTTCGTTTTATTAAATAGCTTATTTTTGCTGTAATTTTGTTACTCGTTTTTGCGATAAATACGGGGAATTGTGTTACCTTTGTAGCTGTAACAAAATTAGAAGTGATGGAAGGAGACAGAGGCAAATATACAAAAGATCCCGTAAAAGTCCGGTTTACTACCAAGGCAGACGGGCGTAAATCCATATCTTTTGAGATTTACCAGAATGGAAAGCGCACGTATGAACGTCTTCCTAATTTGTTCCTGCTTGTGGAGACGGATGACAATTCCATCAGAAAAAACCGTGCAACCTTAAACAAGGTTGAAAAACTCAGGAAGCAACGTACTAAAGAACTCCAGAAGAACCCGGTACCGGATAAATATATTTCCAACAAAGATACGGGACAATCCCCCATCATGTTATCTTCATGGATGAACCAATACTATACAATCCAAAAGGACAGAGGTGTAAGAGAACTATCGAACATCACAAGAACCAAAAAATTCCTTTTAACATACAGTGAAGATTTAGAGTTGTGTCAGATTGACAAGTCTTTCTGCATCGGTTTTTCCAATTATCTTAAGACTGAATACAAAATGTCGGATGGGAGATGTCTGAGCCCCAAATCTGGATTCAATATACTCTGCGAACTGAATACAGCCCTTAACACGGCCGTCCGTGAAGGAATACTTGTTACAAATCCCTTTTCCCTTTTATCGTCGTCTGAAAAGATACAGCCGGTCGAAGTTGTCAGGGAATATCTTACAATCGATGAAGTAAAGCAGCTTATCAGAGCAAGGTGCGGAAATGAAACTGTAAAACGTGCATTCCTGTTTTCCTGTAATTGTGGACTGCGCCTGAGCGATGTCAGAGCCCTCAAATGGAAAGACATCTACAGTGACAATGATACATGGAAAGTGGCTACCAGAATGAAAAAAACTGAAAATGTCGTTTATATTCCTCTGCCCGGACAGGCACTGAAATGGTTGCCAGACACTGAAAGGAATGCTGACAGCAATGTGTTTCCTGATCTGACTCCCTATGCTCTCTCAAAGTATCTGAAGCCATGGGTAAAGGAAGCCGGAATCATGAACAAGAATGTTTCATACCACACGGTCCGGCATACCTATGCCACCATGCTTCTTACTCTTGGTGTTGACCTTTATACTGTATCAAAACTCTTGGGGCACACCAGTATCAAACACACACAACGGTATGCAAAAATCATCAGTCAGAAAAAAGATGATGCAGTCCGGTTGATAGATAACAAACTATAAATCCCCATATATATGACAAATAAAGTAACAATCAAATCCACAAAGGAACCCGTCAGACTCCGTGTAAAGAATCTGGCTAACGGAGTACAGTCACTTTATCTGGACTGTTATGTGGACGGAAAGCGCAGCTATGAGTTTCTGAAACTGTATCTGATACCGGAGAAAGGAGCCATGGCAAAGGCTCAAAACGAAGCCACTCTACAGGCTGCCAACGCTATAAAGATGACCCGTATTCTTGAAATAACCAACAACAAGGCTGGTCTGAAGAATACTTCACTGAAAGCCAAGCAGACACTGGCCGACTGGATGGAAACTTTCAAGAAGAAGCAGGCACAGAAGGGTATCAAAGACCAGAAGCTGATTCACAAGACCATAAATGTGCTGACAAAATACAATATAAACATTCCGCTCAACAAAATTGACAGGCAATACTGCATCGGATTCATGAGCTTCCTGAAAAATGACTACCGCACACGTAGCGGAAAACAGGTTCAGACATTCACGATAATCAGTTATATGTCCTGTCTGCGTAATGCCTTGAACACGGCAGTCCGTGAGGACATCATATCAGAAAATCCCATAAACAAGCTTTCCGTTCAGGACAAGATAAAGGTACCAGAAAGCAAAAGGGAATTCCTGACAATAGATGAACTGAAAAAAGTTGAAGAGACGGAAAATCCCCATAAGCATATCAAACAGGCTTTTCTGTTCGCTTGCTATTGCGGTTTGAGATATAGCGATATCCGTCAGCTCAGATGGAAGGATCTCATTAAGGACGGTGACCAGTGGAGACTGAACAAGCTGATGCAGAAGACAGGAACACCCATATATCTTCCCATATCCAAGAAAGCCATCGGCTGGCTCCCGGAAAAAGGTAACATGAGTGATGAGTGTCTTATCTTCCCTAAACTTCCGCGCGAGATCTGCACCAAGATATATATCACTCCATGGATGGAAGCCGCCGGAATAAGTAAGCCGATAACGTTCCACTGCAGCAGACATACTTTCGGAACGATGATGCTGACTTTGGGAGTTGACTTATATACTGTAAGCAAACTGCTTGGGCATACCAAGGTGGAAACAACCCAGATATATGCGAAGATCATCAACAAGAAAAAGGATGATGCAGTCAGTCTTATAGACGATGCATTCAGTGACATGGAATTTTAGTATTGATAACATAACCCCACTATAAAGATGTATATTGCTGAAATAACTGAAAGGTTGCTTGAAGTAAACAGGCTCCTTTTGAAATATATCAAAGATACAGAACTGACCTTTGAGGAAAATCTGGTTTTTTCTGGATTCTATCATGACTACAAAGACATAAACAGTATAATCAACTCGGCTGAAAAAGAGTTAAACGACAGCCCGGCAATACTCATGGAACAGGCAAAAGCCTTGGCTGCCGCTGCGTCTGACTTCCTTGCCACTTATGAAAGTCACGAGGATATATTTGGCTCTTATAATCCGCAACCAGTCTGCGACAGGCATATCAAGCCGCTTGAAAAGGAATATGACTCTATTGCATATGCCGCTTCACAACTATGGAAACGGTATTCTCAAATGAGTGTCCGCATGGACTATCTCAATCCTGAAGATGACGATTACAAGACCATAGAAAAAGAATCCGAGGAGGTAAAGGCAAGATATGAAGCAGAGAAAGCCAAGAGTGATGAGACATACCGCTTTTACACCGCAGAACGTGAGAAAACAGCCAAACTTTATTTTTTTGAGATGATATACCTTGAAATGCTGGTTGTCCGAATGAAAAGGATTGCAGACAGCATTATCAAAGATATAGAAGAACTGAAATCCGAAGGTAAGATATGACAGGACTGTACTTGAAAGAAACGGCCAAACTATTTGATATAGTAGATTTGACCATCTGTTGCAGCCTGTACAAGATCTGCAACGGCAACCAGTTTGAACACATGAAAGGTACGGATTTCGTAGATTTCATGAACCTGAAAGAAGTTTCACGACCTGTTGTTGTCCGTCATCGTGAAAACAGCCGTGTCTGTTACCTGTTGTATGTCGTCAGTAAAGAGATAATGAATGAGTCTTTAGCAAAGGAGTGGATACAACACATGCTGGAACAGTGTAAAATCAGTCCCGGATACTACAAATCCCATTATAGAGATGCACTCAATTCCGGAACAGGAGAAACCAATGCCCAATTCGTCAAGGCTATCGAAAAAGCCATCGAAAAAGCAAAATCTGTGAAGTGACCACACAGAATTACAGAGCGACCACAGAGCTATACATCTTTTAACAAATTAAATAAAGCTATATTGTTGATTAACAACGATATGGCTTTATTCGTTTTTTGCTCCCAACCACAAATCGTACACATTGTTCCACTTGGGAATAGGCATAATTTTGCAACAGAGCAAAAGGAAAGAAAAAGCATTCAAAAACCTGTTTGCTGTCGAAACGGAAATAATAATTATAAAATAGAATCATATGACAAACAATTTATTGACAACGGTAGAAGCTGCCGAATATCTGGGGATGAAAAAGTCTTATCTGCATAAACTGATGATGAAAAAGGAGATTCCTTTCTACAAACCTAACGGCAAACTGTGCTTCTTTGACAAGGACGAACTTGATCAATGGCTCCGCAGGATACGCATAGCACCACAGGAAGAAGTGGACCGGCAGGCAATCGCCTATGTGACCCCAAAAGACCTACTTAAATAGCCTGTATTATGAACCTGTATGAATTGTTCAATCTATTCTGGAGGGATAACGGATACAGGGCATTTTCCAAGACAGAAACAATCTTATACTTCTATCTTCTTAATATGGCAAATTCCGCCAGATGGCAGATGCCGTTTACAGGCTATACGGAAAGAATAAGTGCCGATCTTCAGACAACAAAGCAGAATATTGTAAAGGCCAGGGCCGGACTCCAGCAGCGAGGTCTGATTTCATTCACAGCCGGGACTGGAAAGGAGAATCCGCCTTTATATACCATAATTGACCGTACTTCTCAGTTGTCGGTGCCGTTGTCGGAGAACTTGTCGGTAAAGATGTCAGTGCCGTTGTCCCCTATTAATATAAAAGATAAAAATAGAAATAATAATATTCATAATGTCAGCAACGGAAAATTGGAACTGGATGAACTGGAAATGATTCTTGCAAATGATGCTGCCTGGCTGGACTCAGTAATCCTTCAACGGGGAAGCGATATAGACCGTGAAACTGTACTGGAATACCTGAAAATGTTCATTGCCGAACAAAAAATGAAGTCATCCGACAAGAGGGAAATAATAGACATCCAGAAACATTTCCGCAACTGGCTGAACATTAAAATGAATTATAGACTAAAACATGAAAGAGCAGAATCAAAACGAGTCAACAGTGGACGTAGAGCTACTGAAATCACAGCTACTTCACCGGAAGATTACGATTGGCCGGTTTAGGCTGCCATATTCCTACGAACAGACAAAGGATATGCTGCTGGCCGCATACCAGGCAGAAGTCGAATACAGGTGCAGACATTTCACAACCTGTGAAGAATTTGAAAGCCAACGTGAACAGATTGCACGCTTCCTTACGGGAAATTCCGAAAAGTTCGGTCTGTTTTTCAGCGGAATGTGCGGAAATGGAAAAACCACATGGCTTAAAGCCATCCGTACCCTGATAAATTCATTGAACTTGCGCCATCCGCAGACCAATTCCAGTTATAGCGTATCGCTGTGGAATGCAAGGGAACTGGCTTACAGGTGCAAAGACGAATATCAGGAATGGGCTCGGATAGCCAGACTTCCAATCCTTGCGATAGATGATTTCGGGACAGACCCAAAGGAAATCATCAGTTTTGGCAATTGTCTTACCCCTATGATAGACCTGATAACAAAACGGTATGAGGAACAGCTGTTCACCCTTTTTACGACAAATCTGACATTTTCACAGATTAAGGAAAAATATGAGGAACGTATCGCCGACCGGCTTATTGAAATGGTCGTGCCCATCAGGTTTGGCAACGGTTCATACCGGAGCTGATATATTCTCCAAACAAGTTAAGACATGAAACAGGAAGAACTCAAAAAGGTACTCGCTGAAGTTGATCCTTTACTGGCAAATGCCGTTGATTCCATGATTTCCTTTATACATGCCAAAGGCATAGATGGTGTACCGTCGGAACGTCAGATAGAACAGGTAAATACCTATTTTGATTCCATAGTAAGCCGTACCGGAAAAGACTATGAGAAGTGGAGCGAATACAGGTGGATAGCATCATACAATATAGAAATCGGAGCCATTCCATGCCTGGAACACCACGAACTGGACTATCTGCACAAAGTCCTTGAATCAATAGCCAGAGACCACTCATATTATGAGGAAGCACAGGTACACTGGCACAGATAAAACTCCATTTATAAATCCGTCATCCACGACGAATATTGTACAATAGCCTGTTATAATGGCTTCCGTAGCATTGTACATCCTGTTCAGAAAGTAGGACACTTTTTTAAGGGGTGTGGGAGCAAGATAGGTTTTTTGTGCCAAAAAACCACCGACTGAATGTCGGAAGGCTCCGCCTGGATGACCTTAAACAAACGGACATGACAGAATTTGCACCCACACCCCGAAAGGATCCAGAACGGAGAAAAGGAGGCCGTCCTCGAAAGGATTCGACAGAGAAAAAGTGCCATTTTATAAAGGTCGGTTTTGATGAACTGAACTTCAAAAAACTAAAAAAAAGAAGCCGCAGGATGAAGGCTTCACTTTCCTCCATAGTCTATGATCTGGCAATAAACGGTAAGATAAACGAACCGCTCTCCCAGGAGATGATGGATTGTTTCAGGAAGCTCGCAGGAATGGCAAACAACCTGAACCAGCTGGCACACGAAGCGCACATTGCAGGCTATGAGGATGTGGCCGCAGCTGACAGGCTATTGTCAGAAAAGATAGATGAAGTGTTGAATAAATTAAGTGAACTAAGGTAACGATGAATGCAAAAATAATGAAAGGGAAATCAGCCGGAGGTCTGATTGACTACCTCAATAGCATGAAAGAGAAAAATGCCAAAGTGATTTTTTCCAATGGAGTCAGTACAACATCAAACCGGACTGTGGTTGCTGCCTTCAATCTCCAATGGGCAAACAGTTCTTCCAAGATAAAGGACAAGATGGGACATCTGGTAATCAGTTTCTCGCCCAAAGACCGGGAAAGGCTGACTGACGAATTTATAACGGAACTCTGCAAGGAATACATGCAGCGTATGAAATTTCCGCCCACTATCTATCTCGGCTACCGTCATCTTGATCAAGAACACGATCATGTACACATCGCTTACAGTCGTATAGACAATGAAGGAAAGGCTATCACATGCGACAGCAACTATGCACGTTCAGTAAATGTCTGCAAATCTATCCGGGCAAAATACGGACTTTCTGCTCCATCAAAGAGAAAAAAAGATGTAAACCGAGACAGACTTATCGGAAAGGATAAGGTCAAATATCATATCATGGACATAGCTTTCCCTGTTCTTGACAAAGCCGGTTCATGGAAAGAATATATCTCAAAGCTGAAATCAGAAGGTGTCGATATAACCATGGTAAGGGATGAATACGGGAATGTACGTGGTATCGTATATACAGCAGAAAATCTTTCTTTTGCCGGAAAGAAAGTGGATCCGGAATTGTCATTCGGAAATTTAAGAAGGAAGTTCGGCAGTTATGGGCAGGAAAAAACCGCTATATCGGATATCAGAAAATATGACTCCGTTTTTACCGGATCTGACATGAATATCTCAAAGGATATGGCTCATGCGGAAAACTGTCCGGGGAACGGTCCGGGATATAGCCCGAATATTCAGAATGCACAATCCAATCAGGAAACTATGGCTGCTGGCAATGTAGAAAGCGGAACCGATAGTGGTAGTTCAATAGGATCTGGAATAGTTGGAGCCGCCATTGAACTGATAGTTCAGCCACATCAGGCACCGGAAACAGGAGGTGGCGGTGGTGGAAGCAGCGACGATAACAAACGTGATGAAGAAAAAGACAAATATGTACCACGAAAAGGCAGAAGGAGGTAACAATGGCAAAGAACAAACCGTTAAAGGATGAAGAATATGATTCCATTGATGAAATCCAGACTACACTGGATAGACATACGGACAAACTTAACCGGATAGAAGCCGGACTTGTTTCTATAAAGAGTGAAATTGCCTCTGTAAGTAAAACCGGTGGCCACAATATGGATAGCAGTGGAGACAGACAGTTTATCCAACTGAGAAATTTGTTCTATGATATATTAGAGAAATTGAGCAAAGCATACGAGGAACTGAAAACCGGAAAGTCCGATGCCCAGACAGAAAAATTACTGGTTAAGATTGCCAATCTATGTACGGATATACAAAAGAACAGCCTTAACGCTGTTGCACTGACAGCGGACACGAACAAGCAATATCTTAAGATTATCCCTTACATAGAACGAATGAACCGTATCCTTGATGTTGTAGCAGAACGGCATAACATGTCAAAAGCACCGGTAAAACCTACTACCATTAAAGGCTGGATTCTTTGGACCTTCAAGAGACTTTGGTCTTGGATTGACAGATATGTCGGATTCAGGTATATCAAGCAATTCTGTATCCTTGTAGCCATTTTTATATGGGTAGTCAGCATAGTAACCTCATTCTTTATTTTACGTGAAAATCACAGGCTGAATGAAACCGAAAGAAAATATATTTTACTTCGAAAGGAATGTTTCAAACATAAAGAAACAATGGGATTCGTAAATTATGTTGATCATGCAATAGATAAATAAATGTTATATTTGATATTTTCATTGAGGCATATATTTTTTTGCAATATTATTTCTATAAGACGTTTATTATAACTTTCCCCAAACGAACGGTGAACTTTTAATAAAGTAGAAACTGAGGATAAGAATATCTAAGGAGTAGATTTCTTTCTGGACTATAGAGGTAAGGTTTGCCGAGAATCGAGCGGAGAAAAGAAGTGGAATATCTGTTGCTCTTTGAAAAATAAAAGAAAAGGGAGAACCCTTCGGTGTATTACCGTCAGGTTCTTCCTTAAAATATTTACTGTTTCGTTATTGTAAATTATAATTTCTGAAGTCCATCCATATATACATTGACAAGGATGAGTGTATAATGGGCTTTTTTACCGGATTTCATGGATAGAATGTCATTAAATTCATTTTTGGAAATGGCCTCTTTGAACATTATTGAGTCGTTTATCACCAGTCGGAGTTCATCCGTAAAAGGAAACAAGACGAATGAATAGATGGCCATATAAGGTACTTTCTGGAATTCTATCCAGTTCGGATCATCTTTAGTGAGTACGTTTTCTATCAAGAGCCGGGCCATGTCATAAGGTGGTAACCGGTCTCCATGAGGATGTAAATCCTTCAATTCTTCCAAAGGCAAGCGGCTCCAATATATCGGGATTGTCTTCAGACATAACAAGCATACATTCTACTGGAGTCTCACTTCCTCAAGGAGTGTAAGTTTCAGTTTCAGCAGACACATACTTTTTTATTGTTTCTACTTTGTCTGTCAAATCATCCTTATCACAACTTATAAAGGTAAATGTAAACAGGAACAGCATCAGTATACCAAATAATTTTTATGTTTTCATGTTACTTTGATTTCATTAGTTTATAGTTCTGTATTAACTCTAATTTTTCCGAAAGTCTTTTGTTCATCACGTACACGGCAAAGTTCCGGTGTTGCTTTTTCCATATACTCCTGAAGAACTTTGATTTCGTTACGTAATCGGTTGTTTTCTTCATGAAGAACCTGGAGCTCTTTAGCCTGTTCTTCAGACTTCATTTCAGCACGTACCTTTTCTTCAGCTGCCTGGGCTATAAGTTCCAGAGCCGGATCTTCAGGAACCGCACCAGGAACAAGGCCGGGAAGAGAGTCAACAACACTAGGGTATATATAATAATACAACAGACAAGTCACACAGCCGGAGGTTATATTTTAATTGATACTAACAGTATAAGAAACCACAACCGCTTTTACTCCAGCTTCTGGAAACGCCTCTTGTGCATACTGTGTCATATCATGATATAGCCTGATTTGGGAACGCATGTCTCCACTATCGCCTGTACTTCCTGGAAGATTTACGATGAAAGCATCCATCGTCAGACCAGCTTTATGCGTGATGAGATCGATTAAGAAAGTCCATTGCTCTGTTGCTGCCACTTCACCTTCTAACGGTATCAGTTTATAACTATCGGGGAAATTATCATTGTCATTAGTTTCTATCTTTAGTTTACCGTCAGCTAACACAAGATATTTGTTATCCTCATTGAGCATGGCAAATTCTGTAAATTCTTTATTGAATACAAATTGCTTGCACATGAAAAGTGGACTATTATTCATCAATCTTTTCTCCACTTCATCCTTTTCATCTGCTTCAATAACATAACGAAACTCTGCATTCAAACTGTTATAATCACTCGACAAAAAGTTATCCGGCAGTCCTTCTGAATCGTGCTTCTCTTTTGAGATAACATCGAGCAACTTGTATTCCGTCCGTGAAAGGTCGCCCTCGCGATAATCCAAATACGTTGTTTCGCTTATTTTTATGTGATATTCATAACCCTCTTCGTAGTTGAAGTCTTGAATAGAAGAGAACGATATCCAGTCTTGAGCATTGTTTTTTTTGACGGCATAAACCTTCCTGAAATAGTTGTTGCCTTCACTGAATATCATGCCCAATACTTTTTTTGAAGCCACTGTGAGTTCATACTCTTGGTAATTAGTTACTTTGGTACCTTCTTCATCTTCTTTATCACAACTAATAAAGGCAAATGTAAACAGGAATAGAATCAGTATTCCAAATAAGTTCTTTGTTTTCATATTACCTCGATTTTATAGTTTGTAGTTCTGAATTCGTGTAACTTTTTACTATTGTTTCTATTATTCATAGTGACCTCTAAAGTGGTAAACTAAACGTGGAAAATCTTCATATTTCTTTCCGTCTATCCATAACTCCAAAGGTGACATATTGAAATTCATGGAGTTCATATAAGTCACTGCATCACCACCATAGTTCATGGAAAATACAAGACGAATGGAAGGAGGCGCTCCATATCCACCTAATATAGTGACATCTTTTGGATACAATACGAAGTGAATGCAACCAGAATCCCATTGTAAAAATTCATATCCGGCCATAACAGGCACTTCACCTATCTCCCGCAAACGTTCTGCAATTGTTTCGTCTGAAATCAGATCCGATAGGGGCTGTAATGACATATTGAATTTGAGTGAATCACGCGAAACAGCTACTGCATTTTGCAGTTCTGTAATATTTGAACCTTGATAATAGGCTACTTGTACAGTGCCATGATAGGTTCCTTTCATGTCGAATAGCATCTGTTGTATTTCTTCTTTAGAAAACCCCTCTTCGTCTTTGTTGCAACTAGTAAGGCTAAGCACACTAAGGAATAATATTAGTATTCCGAAAAAATCCTTTGTTTTCATGTTACTTTGATTTATCTATTATCTAAAATTTAATGTGTATCAATATACCATGATGTTTGGGGATAATCTACCATTTTGCTGTTTGTACTTGGTTCTGAGGTTGTTATTCCTGAATATCTTTCCACTGCAATAGGCCCTCTTGATGCCGTATAGAATTCTTCGGTATGCGTCTTGTGAGGGACAACTTTTTCCATTAGTGTTGTGAAATTATTATACATTTCTGAATCTGTACCGCATAGAGTCTGTACATAATCACCCAAATCATAGAATATCACAGGAGAGTAACCATCCATACGCTGGATATGTGAAGCTAGTGTACTATCAAAAGAAAAATTGGAGTGAATATGTTTCATCAATTCAGCAAGTTCATCCAAATAAGAACAGTCTGTTACTGCCAATGTTCCATAAGGATATTGATAGTTGGAATAAAACTGATAAAAAGATTCACATATTGCTTTATAGTCTGGATTCTCTGATAAGAGATATTTACCCATTGTAGAATATGGCATACCAAAAACCATAACTTCCGTCGGACATGCAATCATATAGTTGGTTACATGACGCAGTTCATAAGCAACTTCCAAAGATGACATATAGCAATCATCAAATAAAATATATTCCATAGACAATCCGTTATTGGACAAGCTTTTAGCAAGAGTGCTTATGTCTGTTTGGTATTCGGCTGTTAATCCACCAAAAAAGCGTGTCATAGGAACATTATCATAATCCCAATGATAAACAAATTCTTCCTTTGCTTTGCTTCGGCTTTGTACAACAGGAAGCCACCCCATGCCATGGCAGCCGATAATCATTGAATAACTTTCAGCTGGAGCAAATGTTTTCATATCTCTAAGGATATCTGTCAAACCGGCTTCTGTTGTAAAAGGGGGATTTACATATTCTTTTAATATATTCCTTTTACAAGAACCGTTATTTAAGGTTATCTCAAACATCTCCGCCTCAGATGAACTTGTAGATAAAAACACGATAAGCCTTTCGTTGCGTAGTCCTTTGTCTTGTATAGCTTCTTCTATATCTGAAATGTTATTATAAAAATAGCTTGTCAGATTAGTTGACCATGGAAGATACATAAAGACTGTTCTTTGGTTATTAATTTCTAACTCAAATTCTTCTTTATTGCATGAAATAAAGAAGAATATTAATACAATGAAATACCCATGAGATAAAAAATCACGCCCAAGAGAATGTAAATAGTCAAGCTGAAGTTACCTTTGTATAGTG
>ENA-UEPD01000049-UEPD01000049.1-human-gut-metagenome-genome-assembly--contig:-NODE-49-length-88825-cov-30.963098_pt1 | contig 88825 bp, 66 predicted proteins | sample MGYA00242895_ERZ507906 | MGnify/ENA primary metagenome ERZ507906 (study PRJEB26167, sample SAMN06115416) | human gut metagenome | host: Homo sapiens | place: China:Guizhou | collected 2015-03-03... | reverse complement strand
AACCCAATAAATCCGGATAACGCTCGCATCCTCCGTATTACCGCGGCTGCTGGCACGGAGTTAGCCGATGCTTATTCTTGCGGTACACTCATCCGGCGTCACGACGCCGCTTTGTTCCCGCACTAAAGAAGTTTACAAACCATAGATCCGTCTTCCTTCACGCGACTTGGCTGGTTCAGACTCTCGTCCATTGACCAATATTCCTCACTGCTGCCTCCCGTAGGAGTTTGGTCCGTGTCTCAGTACCAATGTGGGGGACCTTCCTCTCAGAACCCCTAGATATCGTGGGCTTGGTGGGCCGTTGCCCCGCCAACTACCTAATATCACGCATGCCCATCCTTCACCGATAATTCTTTCATCCCCCGGGGATGCCCCCGGAGGACGTATGCGGTATTAGTCGGAATTTCTCCCGGTTATCCCCCTGTGAAGGGCAGGTTGCATACGCGTTACTCACCCGTGCGCCGGTCGCCGACAGGAGTGTTGCCACTCCCTCGCTGCCCCTCGACTTGCATGTGTTAAGCCTGTCGCTAGCGTTCATCCTGAGCCAGGATCAAACTCTCCGTTGTTTATCTTGTTCTTTTATTTTTCTCTGTCATTCCGACAGCCAGACCAACAACCTCGGATCGTCCCGGCATCTGCGCTCTTTTTTCTCTTGACGGAGGGCTTCCGCCCTCTTCCTTCGTCTTGTCTCTTTATCGCATCATTTCAATGTTCTCTGCGCCGTTTCCTTTTCGGAAAGCGGTTACAAAGGTACTGCCTTTATTTTTAACCGCCAAATTTTTCGCGAACTTTTTTTTCAAGTTTCTTTTCCAGAACCCCGCGTCCGCGCCGGTCCGACGCCCTCCGGCATCACGCCAAAGCTTCACGACCACCGGTCTGTTTCGCTTTTGCGGTTGCAAAGGTACTGCCTTTTACCTTTCCCGCCAAACTTTTCAGCATCTTTTTTTGCCCCTTTTTTCAACTTTTTTCACAATCACCAATTTATCAACGAGTTATAAGAACAAAAAAATCGCCGGTCATTCATCAAGAATGCCAGCGATTCCTTTTATTCCCAGAATTTAGTCCACATTATGCAAGTCGTGCCCCATTCGGTCCTTCTTAGTGTGAAGGTAAAATCTATTATATTTATTAGGTTCGATTTCCAATGGAACATTTTCCTCTATCGTCAGTCCATACCCCGTAAGTCCGATTCTTTTTTGCGGATTGTTTGTGAGCAATCTCATCTTTGACACGCCAAGGTCATGCAGAATGCTTGCGCCAACGCCGTAGTCACGCTCGTCGGCCTTAAATCCGAGGCAAAGATTTGCCTCAACCGTGTCCATACCGTTCTCCTGGAGTTTGTACGCGCGCATCTTGTTCATCAAGCCGATGCCACGCCCCTCCTGGTTAAGATACACTACCACGCCTTTGCCTTCCTTCTCTATCATCTCCATTGCCTTGTGGAGTTGCGCTCCACAATCACAACGGTAAGAGCCGAGGATGTCGCCAGTGGCGCACGACGAATGCACACGCACGAGAATCGGCTCGTCCTTCTCCCATTCGCCCTTTACAATAGCCATATGCTCCAACCCATTCGACTTCTGCAAGAACGGTATCAGTCGGAAATGTCCATACTTCGTAGGCATATCCACTTCTTCGCCTTTTTCCACAATCGACTCCTGCTTCAGGCGATAAGCCACCAAGTCGTTGATTGAAATCAGCTTTATTCCGAATTCCTCCGACATTTTTTTCAATTCAGGCAGACGCGCCATTGTGCCGTCATCATTCATGATTTCCATCAACGCGCCGGCAGGATACAGTCCGGCAAGGCGAGCAAGGTCGACAGCCGCCTCGGTATGCCCCGTGCGGCGAAGCACACCCTTGTCCTGCGCATAAAGAGGATTGATGTGTCCAGGACGTCCGAAGTCGGCAGGCTTCGCATTTGGATCGGCAAGAGCGCGGATCGTTGCGGCACGGTCATGCGCCGACACACCAGTGGAGCATCCCTCCAGCTTGTCGACAGTGACAGTGAACGGAGTGCCAAGCATCGACGTATTGTCCGACACCTGCACGTCCAAGTCAAGTTCCTTGCAACGCTGAAGCGTAATCGGCGCACAAAGCACGCCACGTGCATGCTTCAACATAAAGTTCACCTTTTCAGGCGTGATTTTCTCGGCGGCGATAATGAAGTCTCCCTCATTCTCACGATCCTCATCGTCTACCACTATCAAGAATTTTCCTTCCTTGAAATCCGCAATAGCGTCTTCAATGCTGTCTAATTTTATTTTATCGTTCATCTCCTTGGTTGTTATCTTTTATTATCTGAGTAAGTTCATCGCAAACCTGTGAAATTTTCTTTACATCCCTTCTCAACCGTTGATGCTGCTTGACACCTATTATATAGACAAGGAATCCGACAGGCACAACAATCATCACCGCCCGCGCCGTCTTGCCATAGACCGACGGCTGCACAAGTCGGTTATATTTTATAACAGGGAAATCCATAAGTTTGTTTATAACCAGCTGGTTGCGTGAGTTGGACAGATAGCCAACCACATCCTCCAGTTTGTCCGACAGTTGCGTCAACGACTTCCGGCTCATGCCGCGTGTCCAATAGGCGAAATAATTCTGCCGCGTCCTGTTGCGGTGATAAAAAGCGTCTGCATCCGCCTTCAGCTCCGACAACGCGACACACGCCCTGTCGGCAACGACATCCTCCATCGACAGCTCCTTCATCTCCACCTGGCGCAACTCCGTCTTTCCAACCAGACGACGGAAGAATGCCACGTATGCCTCCGCGTTAAACACCGCAGAGTCGTTGACCGCCTTATACGTAAGGAAAACGCCCAACGGGAACAGCACCGCCGTGCTTGCCCAAATGCCTTCCCAAACGTCCACACGCCCGTCGCGTGCAAGCTTGTAGCCGAACGTGTCTATGATGTAATAGAACACAAAGAGCAATACGGAGATTACAATAGGCACACCGATGCCGCCCTTGCGGATAATGGCGCCCAGAGGCGCGCCTATAAAGAAGAAAATCAAGCAGGCTATCGACAACGTGAATTTCTTGTGCATCTCTATCTGATGCCGGCGTATCACCTTCTTGTCTTCAGCAAGCGTATAACTTTTAAACTCAAACTCATTTTTCATCTGACGCGCGCGGTCGATGGCAAAGGCTATGTAGCGCTGCTTGTCGGCCAACGTCTTGCCGTTGAACACCGCATCCACATCCACAGGTTTGGTCAATTTCACCTCCGGAGCAGGCTGCTTGAGGATGCCGCCGTGTCCGTCCGACTTGCGGATGAAATTGTCGACGCCCACATACTGCACTTCCTGCAGGTCTCTGCCGAATATGTTGCCCACGCTGTCGATGCGCACCTTCACCGAATCTATTGTCTGACGCAGCTCGGCAATGTTTTTGCCCACATACTGCTTGCGCATCGTGCTGTCGTTCATTCGCGTGAAGTTGGCATCAAAAGGAATCATTATCTCCTTGTCGGAAAACGACTCCCTCCTGTATGGCGCGCCCACCGACGACACCTGCTGGTCGCTCAGATTCTCAAACTGCTCGCCTTTCCATAGTTTAAGGAACAGATGGCGCTTGTCGCGAGTGAAACTGAGCTTGCCCGAGTCGGAAAGAATTATTCTGGAGTTGTTGAATCCTTGCGACACGTCATAGATCATCAAGTCGTACAATCGTCCATTCTCACGGTTTTTCTGCTTTACAAACACGCTGTAGCCGTCTATCTGGTCGTAGAACACGCCCTCCGGGATGTCGAGTTCAGGCGATTTCTGACGCACGGAAAACACCAGCGTCCACATCTTCACCTGCGCCTTTGGCAACACATCGTTCTGAAAAAAGAACGCGCCGACAGCCACAAGGGCTATCAGCACCATCAACGGCCGCATTGCCTTCAACAGCGACACGCCCGACGACTTCATAGCCGTCAGCTCAAACCGTTCGCCGAGATTGCCGAAGAGCATCAGCGACGCCAGCAGAATCGACAAAGGCAATGCCAGCGGCACCATCGTGAGCGCGGCATAAAAAAACAGCTCGGCTATGACGGATATCTCCAATCCTTTTCCAACAAGGTCGTCGATAAAACGCCACAGGAACTGCATCAACACGATAAACAGACAGATGCAGAACGTCATCATGAACAAGGGCAGGAACCCTTGCAGCATAAAACCATATAGTTTCTTTATCTTAAGCATCCGTGTTGTTACAAATATTTCTGCAAAATTACGCTTTTATTGTCAAATTCACAATTCTTCATCAAAACGCCTCGTTGATGTTGAACGCAAAGCCAATCCCATTTTTGGTAAATCCCAGATCAAGACGCACATTCACATTTTCCTTGAATGCCCAACGATAGCCGAATCCGCCGTTGAGCAACGTTTTCTTCCAACGTATCTGCTCAAATTCCGGAAAAACGTTGGCGGCTCCGACCCACACCGTTATGCCGTTGCGCCGGCGGATGTGCTGACGCAGCTCCACCTGCGCCTCCACGATGCACTTGTCGCGGTAGCGTCCCTCAAAATATCCGCGCATACGGTTAGGCCCGCCCACACAAGCCATCATTGGCCACGGCACATCCTGGAAATTGAGCTGCGAATGGAATTCACCCGCTATAATCGCCCCCTTCCACGCCTTTTTGTAGGTTGCCACCGTAAGGTCGGTCACCATATACTTATCGTCGTTGCCGAAGAAAGCAGGCATAAACAGCTGGTCAAGCTGGAAAAGCCATCCCCGCGAGGCATTCGTAACCACATCGCGCGAGTCATAGTTGAGCGACACGCCCGCACCCACTGCCATAAAATTCTTCTCTGCCGAGCCAACAAGCCCTATCACATCATCGTTCAGGTCGGTCATCTTGACATACTGGAAGTTTGCCACCGGACCTACATACGCATTGTCAAACACACGCCAAAGGAAACGCGGCTTTGCCTCAAACTTGATGCGCGAATAATTCCGCTCATTGTCGTCGAGATTGCCGGCATCGTAGCCCACGCCCCATATCTTCGACGGGAAAGTGTAAAAATAGACCGTATAGTCCAACTTGTAGCGTTCGCGTGGAAACACATTGTTGCCCCTCACGCCGAGCGCCATCATTCCCGACGTGGCCACATTGGCGAATATCGACACGTTTGACAGCGGCAGCGTCACATCGTTACGGTCTATGCGATAAAGTCCCGATGCCACCAACCCGATGCCGACACCGGTAGCCGAGGCATAGAACGGCCCGCCGATCACACCGAAGTCAATCTTTTTTGAAGGGTCGAAATGATTGGAACGCTTGAAATAAGCTCCAACCTTTTTAAAGAAATTCTGTTTCTTGACAGTGTCGGCGGCCATCGTCACCGAATCGGCGATCGCCGGCTGCGGCTCCTGCTCTGCCACGACCTCGGCCGACGTCTCCACATCGACGTCCGACGCAATGTCGTGCGGCCACACGTTGCCAGCCACAAGACCCAGCGCCACAACCACCGCAAATATTCTTTTTGTACGCATGCTTTTATCCCGGCAGACCGCTTTTAATCACATTATAGCTTTTCTCGAGCAATTCCTCGGTCAAAGCCTTGTTGTCAGCACCCACCTTGTCAAAATATATTGGTTTATGGATTGTCAGCGATATTTTTCCCGGAGTGATGCGGAATGTGTTTTTAGGCATCACGTCGTAAGAGCCATCGATTGTCAGCGGCACTATCGGAAGCCCGAATTCAGTGGCAAGTGAGAACGCGCCACGCTTGAATTTCTTCATCTCGCCGTCAGGCGTACGCGACCCTTCGGGAAACACCACAAGCGACATACCTCCCTTCAGAATGCGCTTTGCGCTGTCCATGGTCTGCTGTATCGCCGACGCCGACGAACGGTCCACCATAATATGCTTCGATATGCGGCAGGCTGCGCCGACAAACGGAATTTTCTCCAGACTCTTCTTCATCATCCACTTGAAGTTGTGGTTCAGATAGCCATATACAAGATAAATGTCGTAAGCACCCTGATGGTTTGCCACAAACACATACGACGTCTTGGGGTCGATATTCTCGCGGCCTTTCACCTCAACCTTGACAAACATCAATATGCACCACAGCTTGGCCCAAAAGTGCGCAGGATAATAGCCACCGCTCCTACTCATTCCGAGCAGACTGAAAAAGATGGTCAGCAACGCAGTGATAATAGTCATCACCAACAAAATAGGCATAGCCACACACCACTGATACACGGCAAGAATATGTTTCATAAGAATCCAGTTTTCGTTATCCGCCCATTGCGGACAGTTTTTCAGTTGCAAAATTAGACAAATTCCACGAATTATCTGCCTATTGCCCTAAAAAACCACAAATTCAAGCTCCGCTCCCCCATTTAAAGCCGAAAAGCCATTCCCGCCTGCCCACAAACCGGCAGCATTCTTGAACAAACAAATCTGCACGACAGCTACAAGCAATTAAAAACCGAAGCAAAAATCCCGCAATCACGACAATTCCCTCCGGTTAATCAAACTTAATTGAAAAATTTCTCTGGAAGAGGGACATTTCTACATCACTACTTTCACTGTTTGATTTCCAATCTTCACAAGATACAACCCATCCTTCGGAAGCATTATCCACTTCTCTTCGCCTTTGTAGACCAATTGACCAGCAGTGTTGTAAACCTCAACAATCATCCCGTCAGCGCCATTTACGACCAATGTGTTTCCATCCACAACAACTTTGGAATCAGCAACTACCGTTCCCACTCCACCGAACTGCTTGTCTTCAATTTGGTCAAATTTCTCCCAATCATTCGCGACCATATACAACTGAACGGATTCCTCTGGCAATAGCAGATTCCAATGAATGCTATAAATTAATAAGGCGGTCAAAATTTTGGCCGCCCAAAGTCATTTTTCACCCTTTTGTAAACTTCGTTTATCCCGAACTCGTGTTCTTAATTTGGGCGTCCCATTGCCGAAGTCGGAAAATTGATTTTCATCAAATTGCAAGCCAATTATTTTCATAAAAAATTTCACCCCAAATTGTCAAACTTCCGCGACTGTCCTCTCTACAGATTTTGTTCTGTATAATGTTCAATTATAATTACCTTCTTTATTCATTAACCACATTGAATTCTTGTGCTCAGTAAAGCATCAATTAATCCAAAGAAAAGTTTGCAATTGATTTTTCCTTTAGCCGACAAAGTCCCTTTCTCGGAATAATCTCCTATCTCAAAGCATAACTTGTTTACAACTGAAATATTACCATGTGCAATTGCATTTCTCAGATGCTTCAAATGGAGAAATGCATAATCGTTACCAGATATTCCTTTAAATTTGTCTGGTTTTCTAAGATTACACAACACATAATACTTATACCCACCTTTGTTCTTCTCATTTGTTGCTGTACAACCACCTAAAAGAATACTGTTCTTTTTAAGGAAAGTACAAAGATTAGTATCATCCACATTAAACTCGCCAAAAGAGTCTTTTAATACTCTTTCAAGATAACACAAATAATCATAAAGCATTATCTTGTTTGGATTTGATAATTTATTTATATTCTTCATTACTTCCTTATTTTAGTCTATATTCCAAGTAAGTTCGGGATTTCCATCAAAAACTTCATCGATTGTTCGGTCATCATGTCCGTTATATCCTCCATATTTGCTATATGACGGACTGTCATCATCATAGTAATCATCGGCATCACTCTCTTGACTATAAGTGCCTTTTTGTTTCCCATCTTTATCAAAGACGTATGTTATACCATCTTTAACAAGTTTTGCTTCGCCTTCTTTCAGACTTGATTTAAATTCATCATACTCATATGGTATAATAATGGAACCATTCTTATCAATAAAGCCCCATTTCCCATTAAGTTTAACTGCGGCTAGACCCTCAGAAAAGCCAAATGCTTTTTCATAAATGGGTTCTATCTTCATTTGACCTTCTGGAGATATGTATCCCCAAAGACCTCCTTCTACTTTTTTTGTGTTTAAATCAAACTCTCCACCAATATTAATTACACACAGGTTTTCCATGCACTGTCCCAAAAATGCGGCGTTTGGAATTATATTTATTTGACGACTCTCTATTCCAAAGAGCCCCCATAAATTGTTTTTCATTACAACTGAAAAATTATTATTTCTCTTTCCAATAAATTCATAAGAAGGTGAAAGCACTTCATTTCCTTGAAAATCTACATATCCATACCGTTTTTTATTGTCGCACCTATTATCATGAGGAACAATGATTTGGACGCATGCCATATCGTTTTCAAACTTACCAATACCATTATATTTGTTTGGTAGTATGATATCACCATTAGAATTAACAAGTCCATACAAGTCATTAATTTTGAATTTGTACACACCTTTTTCTATATAATCCAAGCGAGAAAAAATTGGAGGAAGAATATCATTTGATTTTTTATCAATAAGTCCATACTTTACGTCTCCATCTATTACACGAACGGCAATGGCACCTGTATCATTAAATGGCTTACAATATTTATATTTTTTATCGACATAAAGTTCATTTCCATTAACATCTGCAAGATATCTTCCGTCTGGGGTTTTATACCCCACATCAGTTTTAAAGAGCCCTGTTTCGGCCTCATATTCAATGCTACCAAATACGCAAGGGATTAACTCTGCAAACCTACTATTAATAGCACCATATACAGATTGCTCCCTATCTCGTCCTTGTTCATCATAATAGTAAGATGCTTTTGAAACTATAGCATATCCTTCGACGAAATTACTTATACTTTTATAAGTTGGTTTAAGCAATAAATGTCCTGTAGCATCAACATATCCAATTTTCTTATTAGCTCTTATCTCCAACAGCCCATCAACTATCTTGTCTGCAATTGCACGATATTCAAATGGCAGCAATTCATTGCCACAATTATCAATCAATCCCCAATTAATAATAGAGTGCTCTTCATAGTTATAGTTCTTGAAATCATATCGCTCGCCATCTTCCCAATAATAGTCTTCATGTAATTCATAATCTTTACCATCCATACCAACTTTTATAAGATTGTCTAAAACGTACACGATATGATTATATAAAGGTTTACATATGACCCGTCCTTGAAGAGTATATGCTCCCCAAAGCCTATTTTGTTTGTATAGAATTATATCAGATTCGACTTTTATTTCATCGATTCGTTGATTAAATGGTACTATTTGTTTTTCTTGAAAATTAATTACGCCACGGTTATAGGTATCATCAGCGTCATCATATAAAACTGCTATTAACAAGTTATTCTTGTACACCAACGATTTGTACTTTAATGGTATGATTATAGTACCAACTTGGTTTATGCAGCCAAACATATTGTTCTTTGACACCAAGATTAGACCATTATCTAACATCTCGATGCTTTCATAATCATCCGTGATTATTAAGACGGATTTGTCCATGCAGACAATCCTTTGTTCATATGCATTAATTAAAGCTCCATTTGCCAAGAATTGATTATTCTTTTGTATTATCAATGATGAGAATTTTGGTTGGATTATAAGTCTTCCATGATTGTCAATAATTCCATACTTGTCTGCGATTCCTACAATAGCATAATTAAGCCCTTCCACTTTCTTAGGTGTATTCCAACTATCCCATGCTGGTGCACATGATACTATTCCAAAACCAAGTACCGAGTCAAAAAAAGACTCACACGTACGCTTGCCATTAAAATCAGTTATTAAGTATTTATTGTCAACTGACTTTACAGCAATTAACGAATATTCTATATGAATTATTTCTTTAAAAGTAGACTCAATTAATAATTCGCCTTCGGTATTTAGTAAAGACCATGTATATGAAGGTCTATATGTGGTGCCACTACCATCATTAACACCACATGCAAATATGACCGAATTATTATCATATAATACATCTATTTGATCGTAACTTGGCCTAATGATTAAACTACCAATGGAATTAATAACACCCTTTTTGTTATTTTTCTCTATAATAACGTATGCCGTTTTCGAATCAAACCCCCAATCATATTCTTGTGGAAGCATTAATTCCGACTCGATATCTTCATATTTACATAGAACCATTTGGCAGAATTGCTCATTTACAAATCCAACGTGTCCATTATGAAAAACTCTAGAACGACCTTCTGCATTAAAATCTTCTTGCCAATCATATCTCTTTGATGCAAAAATTAAGTTTCCGTTACAATCTTTTATTAATTCTTCGCCTTTATCATTTGTCAATCCCGCAACTTTTATATTAGGCTTGAGATTGTTAGATAACAGATTAATAGTTCTCGTTACTCTAAAGAGATTTTTTTCAGTCATCTCGATGGAATCATAGACGGTAGGCAGAACAAGAATTCCATCAGAGTTTATCACTCCCCATTTCCCTTCAGAATATTCCTTTACGGTTCTTACAGAATGTCTCCCGTAATCTTCTTCGTATTCATACCAATGTCCATCGTTCACTTTTGCATAACCATTTTCAAATGGTTCCACTTTGCCATATTGAGGTGTAAGTAATACTTTCCCAAGAGTTGTGGCTAAACCTATTTTTTTATCTTTATAAATCCAGACCAACCCTGGTCCAGCAGAATCTATTGTCGAGTACTCAAATTTAAGAACTACATTTGCATTGGAATCAATCAACCCCACTTTATTTCCAGAATCATAGAAAATCCGACTAATATATGCGACAAAAACGTCTTGTAGTTGACGAATAAATGCGTATTTTGGGGCTACGACTTCTTTAAAATCTTTATCTAATAATCCATAACTACCGCCATATTCTGTACGAAAATAAACAAGGAACATACCATTTTCCATCTCTTCAATTTGATGATATTTGTATGGCAGAATGATATTGTTATTCTTGTCAATAACTGCACAATATTGATAAATTGGACTCGGGTCGTTTCTTTGAACAATTACAAATCCATTTTTTAAGGTTTTAATTGTCTTGATTTCTGAGTTTGATGTATTATTGTTTATTTCAGACTTAGTTGCCTCTTCAATATCCGTAAAAATACCATTTACGTCTATTTCCCCTCTAACGATTGTTGCCCCAAGTACTCCCGGTCTAAAGACACGCCTATTAACTCTAGCTTTACCATTTCTAAAATAAGAAATGTGTTCATATTGCGGCTCTGCAAGAATATAATAATTCTCGTCAACTAAGCCTAGTTGACCTTTAAGGTTTATAATGGCACGCCCTTTAGCAATTTCACCATTATTCACATCTCCAATAAATTGATATATGGGCTGCAAACGTTCTTTTCCGTATGAGTCTAGGATACCGAACACCTCGTTTTTACTGTTATATGTTTGTGATGTAATTATTGACACCTTCCATAAGCCATTGCCGATGGAACTTATTGTACTGTACTTCGGCTCACAAACAAGCGTAAAGTCAGAAGAAATAATGCCATATTTATCTTTACTCTTTACAAGGAAACAATTCGGAATCTTTTGTATGTCGTTATACTCTGGCTGTATACACAAGATACCATTGTGATTGATTAGTCCATACCCTTTTTCTGTACCAACCAGTATTCTACTTTTTCAGGCACTTCTACATGCTCCGTGACATATTCATCATTCCACGACCAATAACTACGAGGGACTTTACCGCCATAAGGTTTTATGGAGAAATACTCAAATTTTAATATCGTTCTGTCTCTTATGTCAATAACACCATATAAGTTTCTATAATCGTTCTCTTTTTTTGCAAATCCAGCTATATACAGTTTGTTCGCCATAGGCGATAGATGTTGATACTTGGCTTCAATTATTATATTACCAGTATGATCGATAAGCCCGTATTTCTTACCGGAAATGAAAATATAGTTTCCATCTTCGTCTTGTGTCACCAAATAATCTATAGACTTTGCAATTGGAATAATATGATTTCCATTGACAATGACTATGTTAAATGATTTATCCACATAATTTTCACATCCATTGATTATTACTTTTGCCGTACCATTCCTAAAATCATATCCCCATGCAAATTTAGATGGTAATTGAATATAATTACCATCATCAGTTTTTATTACTTTTTCTGCATTCTCGTTTAATCTACCTTTTAAGCCATTCTTTGAAACCACAATATAATTACCATCCAAGTCTATTTCATCATACGTTTCTTTTATCAATCTACCTTCGTCATTACAAATAGACCAAGAATCTTTTTCTTTAATTTTATACAAACCTTTTCGAAGGACTATAATTTCTTTATATTTTGTTTCATATATGATGTCACCATTTGGACTTGCAAGCCCAAATCGTTCTGCTTCAGAATAATCTTCATTGACCATTCTACTAAATACATAATATCCATTAGATAAATATATTTGTTTCCATTCAGGCTTAAGTACAATTTTTCCATCTTTATTTATTACACCCAATAATCCTTTAGAGGTAATCTTATAAAAGCCATTCGTATAATATTCTGGACAGACATCATATTCAACAGGAATAAAGACTTTACTTTTTATATTATATAAACCATATTTCGTTATTACCTTAGTTTCTTTACTCCATATGCCAACAGTAATTGTTTCATTTTTTTCCAAAGGAATTATATCATTGTTAATCTCTCCGACATTGTCAAATGTCGGCATACAAAGAGTTTCACCAACATTATCTACCAACCCCCATTTCCCATTGTCGGATATACCAAGTAATACATTATCATATAGAGGCTTTACACCCACACACCAATCTGGCAAAAATATTTTTTGATCATCTCTTTCAATAAAAGCGCGTCCCGACAAATCTACAAGGCTCTCACCAATAACATCAACTTCTACCTTGACACAATCTTTTTTTACTTCGAGGATTTTCTTATACCTAGGTTTTATAAGTAATCCTGTGGAAGCAACAAAAACACCTCGTTTTCCTCCTAAATAGGAAGAAGTTATTTCAAATTTATGAGGAACTTCAGTATAATGTATATATCCATTGATTGGAGATAATATCTCTTTGCCATTATTATTCACCAATCCATGTTTGCCGTTTCCGGATACGATGGCATACCCACCTTTGAAAGGCTCTCCATCTGAAAATGTGTCAAATTCTTTGATGATAGAACCATTAGTTGATATTAAGCACAATTTCCCATTCCTATTTTTCGCAAATGCCTTATTTTCGCTAAAATCATTAATTCTTGAATACTCTAATGGGACCACAATCCTCCCTTTTGTGTCAACCGCTCCCCAAAAACCTGTCGAATCTTGTACTATAGCCACCCCCTCCCTATAATTACTCGCAATTAAGAAATTCTGGGGTAATACAATCACCGCATCTCCGTTTTTTACCAAAAGTTGCCCTTTGTTATTAATGCGAACTCGACGTGTTGGGTTATTGTTTACCATATTGACAAAAACCGAGCCGTTTGAATCAGTGGACAATTCATCTCTTTCAACAATGAGGTTCCCATCTGGCTCTATTTCGGGTTCCATTAAATTGCACTCAGAACAAAAACCATCTACATTAAGATACCCCCATGAATTGGCATATTGGCAATATTCTTTTTTATATTTTGCTGTTCCAGCAACAAAATCGGAAAGAAAATAAAACTGAAGCTCAATAATTTCATTGCAATTAACATCAATTGCTCCCCATTTTCCATTTAGCTGGACACATGCATATCCATTCTTGAAATCTCTCACAGAGTCATATTTTGCTGGTATTGCTATAAGTTTGCCATTATATTGTTTACACTCTCTCCCCGAGAGATCTAGCATCTTACATTCACCTTTACGAATAGCTTGAGCGTAACCATCCTTAAATGAAGAAATATAGTCATAGCTAGGGGCAATAATCTCATACCCTCCCATAAGAATCACTCCATATAAGCCGTCTTTCACAACAACAGCTACACCTTGGTTGAAATTGCCAATGTGATCGTACTTACTTTCTTTAATATTCATGACGTTTTAAATGTTTACGCTATAATCATCATTCGTTTGAATTGTTAAATTTTGATTACAAAAGTAATGATAAATTTCGGAATGTGATTATCCTCGTCTAAGATTCTCTTTCCCGACTTCGTCATTGCGTACCATAAAATCTTCGTCGAAAAGTTTAGCTATTTTATGATACCTTGCCATCAGCATAGTTTGTGTATAAGCTCCTTGTTCAGCGACAGTATGCTTTCCCCTCCATCGCCTATTCCGCATGGGTTTCAGAAAGGCGCTACACGTCTAATCGCAAACGGGGAGATCGAGGATGTGGCGCACAACGTCGGTGGCTTCGCGCACGGTCTTGATGCCGTCGATGCGCATCGACCTGCGGTTGTTGTGCTCATTGAGGTTGGCTATGCGCACATTCTGCTGCAGATAAGTCAGGATGCGTCCGAATGCCGGCGACTGATAGTAGGCCGCGTTTTCCGACGAAACGAAAAACATTGTCATGTGCCCCTGCTTCAACACGATTTTCTCAATGCCGAGACGGCGGGCAAGCCTGCGCAACGTGACCACAAGAATCAACTCGCGCGCCTGGTCGGGAATCGCTCCGAAACGGTCTTCAAGCCGCTTGCAGAAGGCGTCGACATCCTCCTGCCGCTCCATGTTGTCGAGTTCCTGGTACAGGAGTATGCGCTCGCTCTCCTGAGGCACGTAGGATGCCGGAAAGAGAATTTCGAGGTCGCTCTCGATGGTGCAGTCGTTGGCATATTCGGCGTTGGCGGAGTCTTGATGCTCGTCGGCGAAGGTGTCGGCAAATTCCTCCGTCTTCAATTCAAGCACCGCCTCTTTGAGAATTTTCTGATATGTCTCATAGCCGAGGTCGGCGATAAAGCCGCTCTGCTCTGCGCCGAGCAGGTTTCCGGCGCCGCGGATGTCGAGGTCCTGCATGGCGATATGTATGCCGCTGCCGAGGTCGGAGAAGCTCTCAATAGCTTGCAGACGGCGACGCGCCACCGGTGTGAGCGCGGCTTCAGGCGGCACAAGCAGATAGCAGAACGCCTTGCGGTTGCTGCGCCCCACCCGTCCACGCAACTGATGCAGTTCCGACAAGCCGAAATTCTGCGCATTGTTGATTATGATGGTGTTGACATTCGGCATATCGATGCCGCTTTCAATGATTGTGGTGGCAAGCAGCACGTCGTACTGATGCGCGGCGAAGTCGATGATTGTCTGTTCCAGCTTGTCGGACGCCATCTGCCCATGCCCCACCACCGTGCGGGCGTCGGGCACCAGACGGCGCACCCGGCTCTCAAGGTCGAACAGCTGCTCGATGCGGTTGTTTACAATAAACACCTGTCCGCCCCGCGCCAGCTCAAAATTGATTGCCTCGCGCAGTATTTCGTCATCGAGGGCAGTGACATTGGTTATAATCGGATAGCGGTTGCGCGGCGGCGTGTTGATGGCGCTGAGGTCGCGCGCGCCCATCAATGAGAACTGCAGCGTGCGCGGAATCGGCGTAGCCGACATTGTAAGCGTGTCTACGTTCACCTTCAGCTGTTTCAGTTTTTCCTTCACACCGACGCCGAATTTCTGCTCCTCATCAACCACGAGCAGTCCCAAGTCTTTGAACTGCACCGTTTTTCCGATAAGTTTGTGAGTGCCTATGATTATGTCTATTTTGCCTTCCTTCAATTCCTCAAGGATGCGCTTCACGTCTTTCGGCTTACGCGCACGGCTGAGATAATCGACACGCACGGGAAAGTCCTTCAAGCGTTCTGAGAACGTGGTGAAATGCTGATAAGCCAGCACCGTGGTGGGCACAAGCACAGCGGTCTGCTTGCCGTCGGTGGCAGCCTTAAAAGCAGCGCGTATAGCCACTTCCGTCTTGCCGAATCCCACATCGCCACACACCAGGCGGTCCATCGGGCGTTCGCTCTCCATGTCGGCCTTCACCGCCTCCGTCGCCTTCAGCTGGTCGGGCGTGTCCTCATAGATAAACGAGGCCTCAAGCTCATGCTGCAGATATCCGTCGGGCGAATATGCGAATCCCTTCTCCTTGCGGCGTGCGGCATAAAGCTGGATAAGGTCGCGCGCGATGTCTTTGAGTTTCGACTTCGTGCGCTCCTTCACCCTGTTCCACGCCCCCGACCCAAGTTTGTTGAGCTTCGGAGGCACACCCTCCTTGCCGCGGTATTTTGCCAGTTTGTGGAGCGAATGAATCGACACAAAAATCTTATCATCGTTGAGATACGTGAGTTTTATCATCTCCTGCATCTTTCCGTTGACGGCAGTGCGCACCAACCCGCCAAAGCGTCCCACTCCGTGGTCGACATGCACAATAAAGTCGCCCACCTCTATCTGCGACAACTCCTTCAGCGACAGTGCCAACTTGCCCGAACGCACACGGTCGCTCTTGAGCGTGTACTTATGGAAGCGTTCAAAAATCTGATGGTCGGTAAACGCACAAATCTTACGCTCGTTGTCTACAAATCCCTCATGAAGCGTGCGCAGCACCGGCGTGAAGCGGATATCGTCCTTTCGGTCGTCGAAGATAGAGCGCAGACGTTCAAACTGAGGCTCGCTGTCGGAAAGTATGTATATTTTGTAGCCGTCCGACTCAAACTGACGGAACGTGGAACTGATGATGTCGAAATTTTTGTGGAACACGCCCTGCAACGATGTGTCAAAAGTCAGCGCCGCATCATAGTCGCCACGGTTGTTAACCGCATAGTCGGCATATCGATGGCTGTCGATGTCGCAGCAGAACTGCTCAGCGTCGACCACATTGTCCATAGCATGCTTGTCGCCCTCATCGGCAATCAACGCACTCTCCGACAACGTTTCCTCCGCCACGGCACGCACACGCTGCCGCAACCATTCGCGGTCGTGAATCAGCAACACCGTGTCGGCTCCGGCAAACCGCAGCAACGACTCGCCGCCGCCTGCGCCGGTAGACAAATTATTGACCACCGTAATCTCATCGACCGACCGCTCCGACAACTGCGTTTCTATATTGAACGTGCGAATACTTTCGATGTCGTCGCCAAAAAAGTCGATACGGTAGGGCTGCTCATTGGTGAATGAAAAAATATCAAGGATGGAGCCGCGCACGGCAAACTGCCCCGGCTCGTACACGTAATCGACCGTCACAAAGCCAAAGTCGCGCAGACGCTGCGCCGTCGCCGTCAAGTCGGCTGTGCCGCCACGACGGAACGACAATGTGCTGTCGATCAATTGCTGACGCATAGCCACCTTTTCAGCAAGCGCCTCAGGATATGTGACCACAACGCGCAACTGAGGGTCGTCCCATCGGCTAAGCACCTCCGCACGCAGAATCTGCGACGGAGCGTCCTCCTGACCATATTTGATGTCGCGTTTATAGCCCGACGGGAAAAGCAAAGCCGCCTGTTCACCTAAAATCTGGCACAGGTCGTTATATAGATAGCCCGCCTCATCCATATCGTTGGCAACTGCAAGATAAGGTTGTTTCAATCGAGGCAACTGCGAGAACACGACTGATGGAGCCGAACCGACAAGCCCGTCGAGTTTAATCCTCCTTATCTTCTTATCTTTAAAGCATTTACCCAATGCCGCAACGCGGGCTGCCGGCATCAGCAGTCCGCAAAGTTCGGATATTTCCATATCTCAATATTTTTCAAGGACAAAGATAGTGCAAGGTAAGAGAAGAGCAAAACAAATTTATTTGATTTTGCTCTTCCGAACCGCAGCCTATATTATCAAAAGAAAGATTTTGTATTTTTCATATAACGTTGATATACAGGCATATAAGCACATATACCCCAACAAAAAGTAACAAAATAGTAACAAACAGAGCGCAAAAAAAGGCGGATTGCCTCAACCTGGAGGATTCCGCCTAACCACAAATTAGAGTCCGTTTTGAAATGCAATATCCGTCTATCTAAAAACGAAGTTTCGCCATATATAACAACGGGGGGTCATTCCTGGTTCATTCCTGGTTCACATCCAACCGAATTTTTGTTTTGCAGTTGGGGCAAACGATAACTCCCGTGGTGGTGCAAAGCAATTCAACAACGGGAACACCCATTGCGTTTGCCATCTTCTCTAATGTGCCGATGGTCGGATTCCCGTTAATAGCTTGGGATAATGAAGACTCGGAAACACCCATTGCGTTTGCCAAGTCTTTTGCAGTCATTCCTTTCTCTTTCAAAACTTCTTTAATTCTTGTTTCCATATCGTTTAATTTTTAGGTTATGGTTGTGTGCAAAGGTAGTAAAAATTCGCATATAACGAAAGATTGGGATATATAATTCGGATAAAAGTATATTTAATATTTGGATATTGTTTGATTGTATATTAACTTTGCAAGCAAAATTAATATAAATCTAAATTTTACGATTATGGCAACAGAACAAAACAACAATGTTAGCGAATCACGGGTAAAAATGCTTGATGAGAATGTAAGTTATATGCATTTTCTTTTACAAGAAACTGAAGTTATTCAGTTGTTCCAGGAAGCTATAAACACGCACCTTGAAGCATTTGGTGATTCGCTGAATGAAGATGATTTGAAGCGGTTTCAGTTGGTCACGGATGAAGTGTTTTATTACCTGGAGTTTCTGAAAAGCATTTTTGCGGTAACTCACTATAGAAAACAATAAAGTAAGACGGAATAAACACCGAATTTGCCACTTTCTTTGCCGTCTGTTGTGTTTTCTTTGTTCGGACGTGTATTTTTATCACCTCAACAGAGAAAACGCAACACGGGCGAAAAAACGGGATGAATCGTTTTCGTTGAGGTAATACGGCTAAATATTGTTAAAAAATGCAATGCGTTAAGTATTAGTTTTTTGCGCAAAACGCATCTTATTTACCTGGTATTTAATGTTAGGTTTTGTGAAACGCTTTGTTTTCCCTTGTTCCTTTTCTAAAACGTATATTATTTACTTGTTACTCGCTATGTAACTCGTTGAATTTCAATAAGGGGCGGCAGTGTTAAACATTGTTTTCGCTATTTGCCTGGTAACGAAAATGGTTGTAATCTTGCGAGTGAAAATTACTAACCTTAAAAAGTAAAAAAATATGAATAGCAGTGAATTAAAAGACAAAACCCGAGTTATAACATTTCGTGATGTTATGGAGATGACGGGTTATTCCAAATCCTACCTTTACAAGTTGGTTGCACAACATAAAATCCCATACGGCAAACCAAGTGGGCGGAAATTATTTTTTGATAGAGAAAAGGTTGAGGAGTGGTTGTTGTCAACACCCGTTAAGGCGGATGTAATGGCAGATAAACAACGAGTTTTAAAAGATTATATAGATGCATAAATTATAGCAAATGGAAGATGTTTTGAAATTAACAAAGAAACAAGATGCCTTAATAGCATTGCTTATGACGGGGGCGAAACTGAGTGTGGCGGACATTTGCATTCGTCTGCATTACTCCGACCCAAGAGGGCATATTCGGAAGTTACGCAAACTTGGTTTCCCAATCCTGGACGAGTGGCGCAAAAACGTTGATGGTGATGGGCGGTATAAAGTTTATTTTATTAATCAAGAGTTTAAATAAATATGGATAAATATTTAACTATCAACGGAAAACAATACACAATCCCCGTAAAGGAACGTGAAGCATTTACGTTTTACCGAAGTTTTTTAAATACAATTGAATCGGATGATATTTCAACGGCTGAAGAAAGAAATAATTTGTTAATGGGTATAATCCGATATGCGTTACTTATGGAAAAACCTAATATTGATAAATTCGGCAAAGTCGGTAGAATAATTTGGACTGCTATTGAACCGAACATAACAAGCGGAATTGTTGGCTTTGTCAACGGCTTAAAAAGTGCGGAGAATACGGGAAAAGCACCGAAAACACCGAAAACACCAAAAACAGAAAAAGACAAGTACGGGGATTGTGTGTATCTGACTAAGAACGAATATGCAAAGTTGGTGGCTGAATACGGAGAACCTGGCACGCTATGGATGATAAAAAAAACTTGACAATTGGAAAGCCTCAACGGGCAAAACGTACCAAAGCGACTATAAGGCGGTTTTGTCTTGGGTTGTTGAGGAATACAAGAAGCAAGCACCGAAAATCAACCTCAACGCCAACAAAGCCACAGAAAAGGCGGAAAAAGCCGAACGTGAACGAATACAAAGCATTCACGATGAAGAAGTGAATGATTTTCGGCGGACACTGAACAAATACGGACTTTCGGCACGGGAATATTTGCAATTCAGCGGTTTGTTTGACGGAACAAAAAGCGAGGCGGAAATAATGGAAGCTATCAACGAAGCGAGGCAACAACAAACAAAAATAGTTTAATTTAGTTTGGTTAGTTTATATGTCAAGGCAAAAAAATGATGGGAAAGGGCGGTTGGGCGGTCGCACTAAAGGCACTCCTAACAAAGTTACAAAGACCGCCAGGGAATGGTTAACCGCCCTTGTGGACAAGAACAGACGGCAAATTGAACGGGATTTGAAGCAATTAGAACCAAAAGAACGTTTGCTAATCCTGGAGAAGCTATTGCAGTATGTTATTCCCAAAAAGCAAGCGGTTGATGCATCCGTTTCTTTGGAAAGTTTGAGTGATGAACAATTGGATTTTATAATAGACGAAATAACAAAAGACGATGAACCAGAACAAGACGAACAACAACAAAGAAGCAAGGGTTATTCCGCTGAATAGAGAACTAAAAATAACGCTTTTGCGGTGGCTGAAAAATGGAGGTATAAACGTTATTGAATTGCACGCAATCCAGGAAGAAAACGAAATAACTTTGGATGAAATTAATGCCGAAATAGCACGATTAAGCAAACTTGATAATTGCGTAATTTGAGATAGGCAAAACGGGGCGGTTTGGCAGACCCCCTGGCAGACCCCCTGGCAGACCCCCTGGCAGACCCCCCCACCGACCACAAGAACAAGAACAAGAACAAGAACAAGAACAAGAAGAAAAACAAAGCACAAAAAGTGCTTTGAATTTTTCAAAATTAAAAAAAGTTTTATGGAAAAAAAATTGGAAAATATTCACGCACTTTTGGCATTCACGGACGAAGCCAAAGAAGCGAAAATTAATGCAGACTTGACGGGTTTTTGCAGATTGCTAAACCAAACAATTAGCAAAGCAATGCAAGTAGGTTGCATCATAGGGCAACCGACCCAAGAAATAGTAACGGGGTTGATTGATTTTGACCCACAACCGATGAAAGAGGCTTTGCAATCCAAATTCACAGACGAAGCCAAAGGTAATGGCGTGTTTGGAGTTTCTGCAATGCGAGAAGAATTGCAGTTGCGATTATCGGAATGCGACAAAATCACATCCGAGTTGGAAACGGAATGTGAGCTGAAATGTTTGTCACTGGGATTGCTCCCGTACAACCGAGGCGTAAGACTTGCCACAATCACCCCCCAGGGCGATAGAGTCGCTTTTGATGAAAACGCAGTGCATTCGCTTTGCACTGAGATTGTAGAACGGAATGCAGTTTCAGAAGCCTATTTGCAACGGGCGCAAAGTCTGTTTTCCGAAATACGGGAATTTGAACGGATAACGGAAAGTTTGTCAGATGGGCGAATTTGCGGTGTTTGCGAAGCTGGCGAAAAACGGGGCGTAATTGAACGCCTTGACAACGGAACGTTTGAACTTGACTTGACACGTTTTGTGGAACTTGACTTCAAACGGGCAAAAACGGACGAAATTAGCAAAAGCGAGATTCCACAAGTGCTAAAATCCGAATAATTCACCGAATTTGCCACTTTCTTTGCCGTCTGTTGCGTTTTCTTTGTTCGGACGTGTATTTTATCATCTCAACAGAGAAAACACAACACGGGCGAAAAAAACGGGATATTTTGAATCCGTCAAAACTCTACGTCTAAAAGGTTGACCGCATCAACCTTTTTTTGTCTACCAATTTGGCGTAAATCTGTGTGGTTCTTATGTCTTTATGCCCAAGCAATTTGCAGACCGAATAAAGGTCAACGCCTTTCGTTATTAGCATTGTTGCGAACGTATGACGGCTCATGTGGAACGTTATATGTTTTTTTATTCCCGTTGAGGCAATCCATTTCGTTAAATCGCTTTCTATCGTCCCGTGTTTGGGCAAGCCTGGAAACATTAGCTTTTTATCAATCCTTTCAGTATTTCGGAAAAGCCACGGATTATTAAACATTTCCGAATTTACCAAATTCTTTTGCGGAATCCATTTTTTTGCATTCTCGTTTAGCGGTATTTCAATATATTGTTTTGTTTTCTTCATTATGATTTTTAGTTTGTCATAATTTTCAAAATCCCTCCAATGTAAATTGCGTATATCGCTAATTCTTAACCCCGTAAAGCACGAAAATAGAAATGCTTGTTTTACAATCTCCTTTTTGCACGGGGCGTTTATAAGGGTTTTTACCTCGTCTATCGTCAGAAACTCCTTAACGGGCGGAATTACTTTGATTTTCTCATAAGGGGAAAGCCTTTTAAATGGGTTTGTAGGCATCAAGCCACAACGGACGGCATCATTTAACGATGAACTCAAAACAACGTAGTAAGTTTTTTGCGATGTGGTTTTTCATCGTTGAGGCTTTCAATGCGTTTACGAACTTTTCGCACCAGGACAACGAAAGCGAGCATAATGTTACGTTTGGGATTTTGTTTCGTTTGAGGAAAGACAACACACAGCCAATGGAACGGGCGGAGCTGAAATGCCCTCCGTGTTCAATTTTTTTTGCTCCAAAGGCATTCAATAATTCAGAAATGGTAACGTTTTTTCCCTTGTCGTTTGGCGTTATTCCAGCCTTATTGTTTGCGATTTCAATAATCCGCCTTGCTTTGATGGTGTTTGCGGATTGAATTGTTTTTGCGTTTTGCAATTTCGCCTCCTGGCTTGTTCCAGGAATTAAATACAATCTCAAAAATTCATAACTGCGTTGACCATTAACGTAAATATCCAAATACAAACTGATGTTTCCGTTTTTTAACTTTCTTTCCCGTATCGTTACGGGTTCTTTGGCTTTTGTCTGTTTCATAACTCTATTTTTGTGGGTTATAAGAGTAACAACAGAGTAACAAAATTGTTCGGTATTTATTGTTACTTATGAATGATTAAGGATAACTAAAGGAATAATGCACCAGGAGTAAAACATTTGAAATTAATGCTTTTAAATACCATTAAATAGCATTAATTAGCCTTTATCAACAAGTTAGCCTAACTTATCAAAAGATAGTGCAAGGTAAGAGAAGAGCAAAACAAATTTATTTGATTTTGCCCTTCCGAACCGCAGCCTATATTATCAAATATTGCTGTCCGGCAAAACTTCCGTAACATCAGTACCTGTCTAATTTCTCCATAATTGGAAATATACCACCAAAAGATGAGTTTTTCTGATTTTTATTCATACTTTTGCCATGCCTGATGAGGTTTTGTTTAATTATTTTTGCAACACTAAGTTAAGTGAATCCTCTGGCACAGCAAAATCCTGGGTAAGTTTTTATTGCTCAAGATGTTATAAAAGTTAGAATTTATAGAGTTGCGGAATTAAGGTTCAAGAACGCAGCCCTCGACCCTTTCAAAGACGGCAACGGGACGGTCGCCGAGATTGCAACATCCGATGCAGCCGAATGGTTCGACCTGCAGGGCAGGAAAGTCAACAACCCTGAAAAAGGCATTTACATCCGCAAGCAAGGCGCCGACACACAGAAGGTAGTGCTCCGTTAAGGAGCATCAGATGCTTCGTCTGCGCCATGAGCCTCGGCGCATGTACGCCCCGCAAAAGGCAAACATCAGCGACCCGTAGACAATCTCCGCCGTCCATGCCCACATCACGTCGACACGCATGATGTAGACAACCCATGTGTTATATATCATATAGAACACCAGCGCAGCCATCTCAAGCCAGAATGCCATTCGGGTGTCGCCGGTGCCCGACACGCTGCTGAACAGCACGTTTGCAGGCACCAGCACCGTATAGGCGGAACACATCACCCACACCGTAGGCACCGCAGCGTCGATAAGTTGCGGAATGTCGGTGTAGATGCGTATAAACATTTGAGGGAAAGCCGCCACAACCAGCAGCAACGGCACCACGCAAAGATATGCGAGCCATATATGGCGGCGTATGGCAAGCGCCACCTTGTCGGTCTGACCAGCCCCTATCATATTGCTGACAATCGAGCTTGCCGCCGAAGCAAACGCTATCACCATCATAAACGGAAGTCCGCTGATGTTGCGTGCAAGGTTGGCTATGGCAAGTGACTCCTCGCCAAGATGCTCGATATAGACAAAGAAGATAAACCACGTGGACAGCGATACGAAACTCTGCACCATCACCCACATCGACACGCTGAGAATCGAGCGTTGGCGCTTGATGTCGAGAGCCGGGAAACGCGACAATCCGAAATGACGGCAATCGATTTTCGCACGCGTATAGCAGACAAAAAACACCAGCGACACAAGTTCGGCAAGCGACGAGCCTATCGCCGCGCCGGCGATTCCGAGCGCGGGCAAGCCGCATTTGCCAAACACGAGCACATAGTTGAACACCACATTCGACAGCACCATTACAATGGAGTTGAGCGTCAGCGTCTTAGTCTGTGTAGTGCCCACATAAAACGATCTGAACATACCGCCGGCAAAGGCAAAGAAGAAGCCATAGACACGCCAATGGATATAGTCCTCCGCCTTGGCAAGAATGTTGGGCGAGGAAATCATCATCGACAGAATTTCATCGGCATACATCTGGCATACGACAAACAGCACCGCGGCAAGCGCCATCAAGAAATACAGCCCCTGGTAGAACACCTGTCCTACCTCACCGTAACGCCGTTCGCCATTGCGTCGCGCAATCAGAATCTGCGTACCCACGCAGAATCCGTGGCCAGCCATAAAGATTACCATATAGAACACGCCGGCGATAGCCGCCGCGCCAAGTTCCACCTCGCCGACACGTCCCATGAAAGCCGTGTCGGTAAGCACTATCATCTGTTCCATCAAAAGGCTTACCAAAATAGGATAAGCCACTCGCCAAATCTGTTTATAACTATAATCGACCGTTGTTGCCATAGGGCGGCAAAGTTACTACAATTCGGCGAGAATCGGGCAATTCCGTTATAGAGAAATCACCCAGTCGTTAACCGGGGCTTCATTGCATACTAAAAAAGCGATGGAACGCGTCATCACATCCGCATTCCATCGCCACTTCTCTTTTTTTACCTATTGTCTAATTGTTCTTGTTGGCGCGCTTGCGTTCAAGCTCGTCAAGAATGATTTTGCGCATACGCATGTGGTTAGGTGTAACCTCGACATACTCGTCAGCCTTTATGTATTCAAGCGCTTCCTCGAGGCTGAACACAACCGGCGGGATGATGCGCGCCTTGTCGTCGGCACCCGACGCACGCATATTCGTAAGCTTCTTCGACTTGGTGACGTTCACCACGATATCGTTGTCCTTGGCATTCTCGCCAACCACCTGTCCGGCATACACCTCCTCCTGCGGGAAGATGAAGAAACGTCCGCGATCCTGCAACTTGTCGATGGCATAAGCATAGGCAGTGCCCGACTCCATTGCGATGAGCGAACCGTTGGTGCGGCGTTCGATTTCGCCCTTCCACGGCTGATATTCCAAGAACTGGTGGCTCATGATAGCCTCGCCCGCCGATGCCGTCAGCACGTTTGTGCGCAGACCGATGATGCCACGCGACGGGATGTGGAATTCCATCTGCAGGCGGTCGTTCTGCGTGGTCATCGACACGAGCTCGCCACGGCGGCGTGTCACCATATCAATAATTTTGCTTGAGTACTCTTCAGGCACGTTGACAGTCATCAACTCCACCGGCTCGCATTTCTGACCGTCGATTTCCTTGATGATAACCTGAGGCTGTCCCACCTGCAGCTCGTAGCCCTCGCGACGCATTGTCTCGATAAGCACAGACAAGTGGAGCACGCCACGGCCAAACACCGTCCATACGTCCTCGTGTGGCTCTTTCTTCACCCGGAGAGCGAGGTTCTTGTCGAGCTCGCGCTCCAAACGCTCGGCAATGTGGCGCGACGTCACAAACTTGCCGTCTTTTCCGAAGAATGGAGAGTCGTTGATAGTGAACACCATCGACATTGTAGGCTCGTCGATTGCGATGCGCTCCAATGGTTCAGGGTTGACCGGATCGGTCACAGTGTCACCGATTTCAAAGCCTTCGATACCGACAAGCGCACAGATGTCGCCACTCTTCACGCTTTCCACCTTGCGGCGTCCCATACCCTCGAATGTGTGAAGCTCCTTGATGCGCTGGCGCACCACCGAGCCGTCCTTCTTGCAAAGGCCAATCTCCATGCCCTCGCGCAGTTCGCCGCGATGCACACGGCCAATTGCGATACGTCCTACATACGACGAGTAGTCGAGCGACGTGATGAGCATTTGCGGAGTGCCCTCGAGCACTTGAGGTCCTGGAATATATTTGATGATGGCGTCGAGCAGCGGGATGATGTTGTCGGTCGGTTTTTTCCAATCGTCGCTCATCCAGTTCTGCTTTGCAGAGCCATAGATTGTCGGGAAGTCGAGTTGTTCTTCGGTTGCATTGAGGTTGAACATCAAGTCAAACACCATCTCGTTGACCTCGTCAGGACGGCAGTTCGGCTTGTCAACCTTATTGATTACGACAATCGGTTTCAGCCCCATCTGGATGGCTTTCTGAAGCACGAAACGCGTCTGCGGCATCGGGCCCTCGAAAGCGTCGACGAGCAGCAAGCATCCGTCAGCCATATTGAGCACGCGCTCCACCTCACCACCGAAGTCGGAGTGTCCCGGAGTGTCGATAATATTGATTTTGTAACCGTTGTAGTTGATTGAAACGTTTTTCGAGAGGATTGTGATGCCGCGCTCGCGTTCAAGGTCGTTGTTGTCGAGCATCAATTCTCCTGTGTTCTGATTGTCGCGGAAAAGGTTTCCCGCAAGCAGCATTTTGTCCACCAATGTCGTCTTTCCGTGGTCCACGTGAGCGATGATGGCAATGTTTCTGATATTCTGCATATAAACTATACCTATTTTGAGCGCAAAATTACGATATTTTTAGCATTCTCCATTATTATTGTCATATTATTTTCGCCAACAACGCCAAAAAAGATGCTTAACAACATATTTTCCACAAGCATTTCTATGATTCTTGCCAACCGCACCGCCTACAATGCGCCTACGGCATACAGCGGGATGTTGCGCATCCAATCCTGTCTACGGTATGGCGACATTGAGAATCTGACTCCCTCCAGACCCTTGTGACTGTCAACAAACGAGCGAAGCGACTTTGACCTCAAATTCTCCTCTGCCTTAACCTCTATCGGCACTATTTCGCCCTTATATTGCACAACAAAATCTATCTCCAGTCTGGAATCATCGCGGCTGTAATAATAACAATGGATGTCATTTAGACACATCAGCTGGCACAGCACATAGTTCTCCGTAAACGCACCTTTGCTTTCCGCCATTGAATTGCCTGGCATAAGCATGTCAATCGGCTCCATCTCGCCCATTGCTCCAAGGAGTCCACTGTCGACAACAAACAGCTTGAATGCATTGAAATCTTCATAAAATTTCAATGGTTTTCCAACTGCTTTCACACGCGGCACACGATAAACCAACCCGGCATCCACCAACCATTGTATTGCCAACTCGAAGTCCTTCGCCCTCGCACCGGCCTTGACAGCACCATAAACAAACTTCTTGTTCTCATGGGCGAGCTGCGTCGGAATCGACTGCCATACCATACTTATACGAGTTGCCACAGTTGGCGTCACATGCTTTGACATATCGCTGCGATAAACAAACAAAATGTCGTTTTGCACTTGCCTCACCGCATTTACATCATTTGTGTCGATAAACGTCTTCACAGCCTCCGGCATACCTCCGACAAAATAATATTCCCGGAGTAATTTAGTAAGCCTATCGTGAAGTATGTTAATCGACGCCCAATCTTTCTTGCCAAGCAGTCCACAAACCTGCGACTCTCCCCTTGCCATCAGATATTCTTCAAACGACATTGGAAACATCTGCATAACATTAACCTTCCCCACTGGCGCCGATTCACCTTGCCGCATCGCCACGCCAAGCAACGAGCCAGCCACCACGACATGGTATTCCGGAATTTCCTCACAAAAATATTTTAACGAAGAGAGGCCTCTCGGCAACTCTTGAATTTCATCAAGAATTATCAAGGTTTCGCCAGGGACAATAGGCTGCTTCGTAATCGCACCTATTATCATCAGCACCTTTTTCATATCATAATCCTCATCAAAAAGGCTTCGCACGTCAGGGTTATTGTCGCAGTTTACGTATGCAACATTTTTAAATTCCTTCTTGCCGAATTCTTTCAGCACATACGTCTTCCCAACCTGCCTTGCCCCTGTCAAAATCAAAGGTTTTCTGAACTGACTGTTTTTCCAATTTTTCAATTGCATCATTACCGTTCTTTCCATATCTTTCAGACATTAAGGATTATTTTTCTATATTTTAGACAATTACATTGCAAAGATACACTTTTTTACACGATCTTTTGCCTAAACACTACATTTTTCTGAGCGATCTTTTGCCCAAACACTACATTTTTCTGAGCGATCTTTTGCCCAAACACTACATTTTTCTGAGCGATCTTTTGCCTACACACTACGAATTTTGGCGAATTTGGAGGTTTTTGCTACCTTTGGATTCCCCTTAAATTGCAAAGGTTATGAAACGATTGAATTTATCGACCAAGATGAAGGCTGCCGTGGGATATGCGGCGGTGATAGCGTTATTTTTGGCGGCGGTGTGGCTGATTGTAGGCGTTCTCGACTCGCTGACACGCTCCGACGGTGCCGAACGCACCATCAACAACCGGCAACGCGCCACAAATGACGTTGTGAGCCGGCTGTATCAGGCGGAGGTGATTGGACAGGCGTTGAGCGCCGGGCAGACCGACCTGTTTCAGTCTTATGTCGATGCTATGATGCTGACAGCACAGGCAGTCGATTCGCTGCGCGCCATCGTCAACGACCGCGCACAGGTGGCGAGGCTCGACTCTGTGAAAATGCTGCTCGGCAGAAAGGTTGACAACATGGACAATCTGCTCGACGCAATGGAGGCCGACAACTCCGACGAACTTTACCAACAATATATCAGCGACCTCATAGCGAACCAGAACCGCGAGATAGCGGCGCCGAAAGTGCAGCATTCGCAAACGGTGCGCACAAGCGAATATGTGGTTCACAAGAAACGGAAAAACTTTTTCGGACGTCTGCGCGATGCTTTCTCAAAGGAAGACAACAATCCGCAGCACGTGAGCGAGACGGTCACGGAGCATCACACAGACACGCTCGCCAACACCATCAACCCCGCCGACACGGTGGTGAAAATGCTTTCCGGTTTGCGCAAGCGGGTCGACGGACACCGCATCGGACAAATCGCACAGCTGAAGCGGCAGACGGCGGAACTGCGCATCAACGGACAGATGCTGAGCCGCAAGGTGAGCGAGCTGCTTGCCGTGATTGTCGACGAGAGCTCGCGCACGGCAGAGACAAAGCATCTGCAAGCCGAATCGGTGCGACGCCATGCCGCCCGTGAGATTGCCGCAATAGCATTTGCCGCAGTGGTTCTGGCAATGGCATTCCTGTTTATGATATGGCGCGACATCACCCGCAGCAACCATTACCGCCACGAGCTGGAAAAAGCCAAGAAACGCGCCGAGGACCTGCTCGACATGCGCCAAAGGCTGATGCTCACCATCACCCACGACATCAAGGCTCCTGTCGGCTCGATAATCGGCTATGCCGATTTGCTCGACAAGACAGCCGACGGAAAGAAACGCGCGGCATACCTCGGCAATATGCAGACGTCGGCGAAACATCTGCTTGACCTTGTCAACTCGCTGCTCGACTACCACCGTCTGGACGCCGACAAGATGGACATCAACACCGCGGCGTTCAACCCGCAGCAACTGCTCAACGCCGTTGCCGACAGCTACCGTCCGGCAGCAGCCGCAAAGGGTCTGCGCCTTGAATACGACTGCGACTGCGCGCTCGACGGCTATTTCTCAGGCGATCCTTTCCGCATCCGACAGATTGTCGAGAATCTGATGTCGAATGCAATGAAATTCACCAAGGAAGGCTCTGTGTCAATGTCTGCAAAACTCGACAACGGACGGCTAAGCATCTGCGTAGCCGACACCGGATGCGGAATGACCGAAGACGAGCAGAAACGAATATTCCAGGAGTTTACCCGTCTGAAAAGCGCGCAGGGACAGGAAGGTTTCGGACTCGGACTGTCGATAACACAGAAACTCGTGGCTCTGCTCGGAGGCACGATGAGCGTGAGCAGCAAACCAGGAGAAGGCAGCCGGTTCGGCGTCGAGCTGCCGATGCCTAAAGCCGATGCCGACACAACATCTGCCAACGAACGCCCCGCGGCAAACGCCCGGTTCAGCCAGCCGTGGAGCCTGCTGCTCATCGACGACGACAATCTGCAACTGCAGCTCACGGAAGCCATGCTGCGCAATCTTGGTGCCAACGTCACCGTATGCCGGCAGCCACAGGAACTGTTTGTCAAAATCGCAGAATGCCACCACGACGCCGTGCTTACCGACATCCAGATGCCAGCCATGAACGGCTTCGACCTGCTGCGCAACCTCCGCGCCCTCGGATGCGACGAGGCAGCGTCGATTCCCGTAATAGCCGTGACCGCACGCAGCGACATGGACGTAGACTCGCTGCGTGGCGAAGGCTTTGCCGGATGTCTGCACAAGCCGTTCCGCCAGCAAGAAATTGTCGACGTGGTTGAGGCTGCCATGGCAAATAACGAGACCGACACATTCGACTTCTCCGCACTGACAGCGTTCAGCGCCGACGATGCCGACGCCTCGCGCGAGATTATGCTCACGTTTGCCGAAGAAACGCGGAAAAACATCCAGCGCATGGAGCGCGCCATAGCCGACGGCAACCTGAAAGAAATGGCTGAAACCGCCCACAAGATGCTGCCGTTGTTCACCATGATAGGCGCCAAACGCGCCGTTGCGCCACTCTCCTGCCTCAACGACAAACGTGCAGGCGGCGATGCCGGCTCTGCCGACACAGAGATGGCACAAACCATCGTGGATGTAGCTAAAAATGTGGTAAACGAAATAGCGAAAGCGAGTCAGGATTAAAAAACTTTCAAAACGAAAGCAAAAAGTTTCATTTTGATTTTGTTATAATAAACAAGAATAGTAATTTTGCACCACTATATAGATATGGAACAATCGGCTAAAACAAAAGAGCGTTTCTCGGAAACCAACGAAAGTTTCACTATGCTAGAGGCTATCAACGAGGCAAAGCGATGCCTTCATTGCAAGGCACCGCAATGCAGCAAGGGCTGCCCGATCAGTCAGGACATTCCCGACTGGATTCACGAACTGTCGATGGGCAATCTCGGAAACGCCATGCACATAATCAACGGCAAGAGCAACCTGCCTGCCGTGTGCGGACGCGTATGCCCTCACGAGCGTCAGTGCGAGGGGCATTGCGTACTCGGAAAGAAGGGACGCCCTGTGGCTATAGGCAAACTGGAACGCTTCGTTGCCGACTTCGACGGCGACATGCAGCTCATCCGCGAGCGGCTGCCGCAGAAGACGCGTGGACGCGTGGCGGTGATTGGCAGCGGACCTGCCGGACTTGCCGTCGCCGGCGACCTTGCGCGAAAAGGCTTCGCGGTGGAGGTCTTCGAGATGGAGCCGGAACCGGGAGGCGTGCTGATGTTCGGCATTCCTGAATATCGACTGCCTAAAGAGGTGGTGCGCCGCGAAATCCGCAAAATCGAAGAACTCGGAGTGGTCTTCCGCTGCAACACGACCATCGGTCAGGACCTGACCGTCGACCAGCTGTTCGACCGCGGCTTCGACGCCATCTTCATGGGCACAGGCACAGCCAAGCCCAAGAAACTGCAAATTCCCGGCGGACACCTGCGCGGTGTGCGCCAAGCCATATACTTCCTGCGCCGCGTGAGCCTCTACAACGAGGGCAACCTCGACCGCAACGAAGTGCCTGTGGGCAACGGCGACCGCGTCTTTGTGATAGGATGCGGCAACACGGCTATGGACGCGGCACGCTCGGCAGTGAGACTGGGCGCGGAGAAGGTGACGGTGGTCTACCACCGCACAATCAACGATATGTCGGCGCTGCGCTCCGAATACGACGAGGCGGTTTCCGAAGGAGTGGAGTTTGAATGGCAGTCGAGCATTGTCGACATCCACGACGATGCAGGCGATATAACCGACGTGGTGATTGAGTGCAACGGCGAGCGCCACGAAGAAGACGCCGACGTGGTGATAATGGCTGTCGGCTCACAGCCAGCCAGCCGTATAGTCTCCACAACGGAAGGAATCGACGTTGACGACCGCGGCTATGTGCTGACACGCGACATGCCCTACGGCATGACAACCCGCAAGGGAGTGTTTGCCGGCGGCGACGTGGTCAACCGCCCGTCAACGGTGGTGCTCGCCATGAGCGACGCCAAGAAGGTGGCAGAAGGCATAGCGCAATATGTTGACGCCATCAAACTGCTGGAAGCAATTTCATAGACATAACATATACACAGAGATTGAATTACCATAGTAGCAGACCGCCCCGGATGTCGTGACGACAACCGGGGCGGCAATTTTTCCGCAAGTCAGGATTTATTTTTTTCAGAATTTCACTTTCTTCACACCATCCACAATGTATATGCCTGCCGGCAGACTATCCCAATCAACGTCGAGCTTCACGCCCTGCATGTTGAACGTGCCCCGGCGCGACTCAGGAATATCGGCCGTAATGTCGTGGATGCCGTCGGCATCAGGCCTGATGACAAGTTTTTCAACAGGCTTGCCTTCAAACACCAATGCCCTCATTGCGGAGTCAAACGCCGCGCCCACCGGCTCCGTGATGTGGCAGCCGTCAAGCTGCACGTCACCGATTGCCGGAACCGCGCCCAGCACCGAGGTTATCTCCACGTCAGCCTTGCGCACCACGAGCCGCTCATCACCGACGTCGGCATCACCAACTATACACTTTGCTCCGGCAACACCCATTTCAGCATTGATGCTCACCTTGGCGCCGTCGATGACAACAGGCGAGGCAACGGTCATAATGCCGTCGTTTTTTGCTTTGATGTTAAGCGTTCCCGGACCCAATACGGTAAGCGCACCTATCGTGCATATACCCTTATCGCTCGATATGAAATTGTTTTCGCCAATCAGCATAATCTTCAAGTCGGGAATCATACTATTCACAGCCACATTGCCTGTTATCGTCGCGTTCCCTAAGGAGATGGTGTTTGTCGCAGGGTCGAACGACGCCATGCCTTCCACTCCAGGTATCACACTGAGGTCGCCGCAATTCTTGCCCGTCAAAGCCACGCCAGCCACATTTACACCATACGTCACAGGACCAATCACAACCTTGCCTTTCACCAACGCCCCGTCGAGAGCCACGCCACGCAGCGCGGCGTCGAATTTCGCGCCGACCGGCTCTGTGACGCCACAGCCTTCGAGCACGAGAGCGTCGATATTGATTATCGCGCCATTCTCTCCCTCAACACGCACCACAGCATCACGCACCGTCAGCGAGTTATTTTGCGCATCACTGCCGCAGATACACCATTTGCTTTTGACCGTCACTTCACAGTCTTCAATAGTCAATGCGGTACCTCTTATAGACACACAATATCCATCGCGGCACGATAGGTCAAGCTTGCCCGTTCCGCTGATTGTTGTAGGCTTGTCCATTACAAGCGCCCTTCCATCAGAAGTAATTCTGTTATTGCCCTCCAGCCATATCGTCAATCCTTCGCACGCACTGTTGATGATGCCCGATCCAAACAATTTATTATTTATAATAGTAGCTCCATCAAGGATAAGAACCTTAGTTTTAGGATTGAACGACACTTTTCCTGTCACTCCATCTATCACACTGAGGTCCTTGCAATTACTCGATGTCACATTCACTTCGTTCACCATAATGCCATATTTTTCGTCAGGGGCAATCACAACATTGGCTTTCACCAAAAAACCATCGACTGCAATGCCCTGCAACACTGGGTCGAATGCAGCATTCTCGGGAGCACTGACGTAGCTGCCATCAAGCACGAGTCCAGAGATTTGACACACTGAGCCGCTTTTCCCGTAAGCCTCCACGTGAGCATTGCGCACTGTAACCACCTGACCGCTTTCGTTTGCCACGCCCTTTATGCCGTAGGTGCCCTCGGCATATACGCTGCAGTTCTCTATCGTCACCGGAGCCTGTTGCAGATGTATACCGTCCTGCACGTTCGACTTGAGATTGAGTTTGCCGCTTCCGCTTATCGTCGTAGCCTTTTCCGCCCAGATACAAGCGAGAGCGACGCTGATGCTATTTTCGCCAATCACATTAATTGTCAAGTCATTGCAGTCTGCATTAAAGATGCCCACAGTGCTTTTTCCAGGCGCAATTGTGGCATTTTCAAGAGTAAGCGTCCTTGTTATGCCGTCATACTTCACTATTCCGCTCACACCGTCAATCACACTGAGGTCGTTGCAGTTGTCCTTCGTGACAGCCACACCAGCCACACTGATGGCATAATTCGGCTTACCAATCACCAATCTGCCCTTCACAATCTCACCGTCAATAGCCAACGACATACATCCTTTATCGAACACCACCCCCTTAGGCTGCACAATTGCACAGTCTTCGAGAACAATTCCTCCGAAATACACAACACAACCATTTTTTGCATTTACATCGACACGGGAATTACGCACAGTGAGCACAGACTTTTCGCTAATAAAGCCTCCCACTATGCCTGTATGCTCACTATTGATTGTTATTTCGCAATCTTCAATGGTAAGTGGAACATATATAAACAGAATAGCTTCTTTTTTCTTTGTCCTAATGTCGAGCGTCCCCGGACCGCAAATAGTGGTAGCACTCCGGAACTCCATTCCCACTTCTTCATTGTTAACAATCCTGTTTGAACCTTTCAGCACAATTCTAAGGCCTTCACATTCAGAATTAAAAAGACATCTTTCATTTCCGATTCCCGTTATGGTGGCATTTTCGAGTGTCAGAGTTTTTGTTGCAGGATCGTACTTCACGCTTCCTGTCACGCCCTTGATTCCAGAGAGGTCGTTGCAATTTTTTTCCCATACGCTATAGCCATTGATTACAATACCATAATCCGCAGCAGCCTGCATTGTGGCAACGGCAAACACAGCAAGCAGAACGACGAGCGCCATGCGCATCCAAATGCAACGTCTCGGCAAGGGAGGACCAGCTTTTTCACTGGAAAGAGAGTCTGTCAGGTTGAATTGTCTCATAATAATTAGTTTTTGGTTTCGGACAGCCACAATATGCCCGATGGATTTGAAAAAAGGTTTAAATTGTAAAAACACTACAAAGCAGCGCAGATGTGGCACTACGCCAAAAAGCAGTCTAATCAATAACTTATGTTTTTTGCAAAGATAAAGGATAGGCAACAAAGCAAATAACAAATCTCAAATATTTTTCGACACAATTCTTTCTTTTTTGTATTTTTCATACATAAAAAAACGTTAATAAGTCACAGAAAGGACAACAGCATCCTCTCTGCCGTCGACATGAAAAAGCGGCGCCGGATTTCCCCGACACCGCTCCAAGAGTTGCGTTTCTGTTTTGATTTATCTTATTGCCACCTTACGGCTGTCGTCGCCGTTTACGACGATGTAATAGCCGGCAGGCAACGCGATTGTAGTCGAGCCGCTGACTGTTGTGCAGCAAGCCTCGCGCGCATCGACAGTATAGACGTGGATGTCGGCCTCGTTTGCCGTTTCCACTACCAATTTGCCGTCACGGCAGTAGGCATCCCATTCAGCATCCGCGCCCACAGCAGCCACCGACGACACAAACGCCGTGATTCCAATGTCATCGATGTTCAAACGTCCGCCGCTAACTTGGTTCAGGCGTATGCGCACTGGCTGCGAAGCATTGATTGTTGCCGAGCACTCAACAAGCTGGCTTTTGTCATCTACGCTGAACTCCTTCACTTTAATCCAATTGCTTCCGCGATCCACAGAGTAGCTGAGCTCCACAACCGGAGCTGCATCCGAGCCATAAGGAGCGGCGAAGAACGACACCTCTCCTGCGCCGTCGACCTTGTCCTCAAGCATCGTCAGCGAGCGCTCCCCTTTCTTTCCAGTGCAAAGAGCCTGCGTACCATGCACTTTATCGCCTTCACGGGCTGCGATGCCGGCATTCACAACGCTCCATTTGCAAGCCGAGCCATTATAGTTAAACGTGTTGTACGGTCTGGCGCCAGGTTTCTCAAAATCCTCAAAGAATGTCACAGGCGCGGTCACCACAGCCTTCACATCCACATCGTCGCCCTCGACGGTTGCCGTGCTGGCAGAGAGCGTGCCATCGTATGTGCCGGCGGCAGAAGCAGGTATGCGCACATAGATTTCGGCGCCTATTGTCTCAGCCGTTTTAGTGTCGACAGCGAGGCTGCTGCGCCAGTCGCTCTTGTCTGCGCTCACTTGGAAGCCCTTTGTCACACTCACATCGATTTCATTCTCCTCAACGTTTGAAGCGTAGACAGTCACCTTCACAGGAGCAGAGTCGACACCCGGAGCCGCCGACAACACGAGTCCGCCTTCCGGCAGGTCGAAACTGATTTCGCGGTCAAGGTCGACAGTGGTCACGCTGACCAAGTTAGACTTCATGCCCTTGACGTTGCTGAGTTGATATTTATATTCTGTCAGATATTCAAGATCAGTCACGGCATATTGCTGAGCAGCAGCCTTCACCGCTTTCGGGAATCCCGGCACGAGTGTAGTGCCGTCGGCAAGATACACATTCAGCGTATAGTCGCCGCCGTTCTTGTCAACGTCGACCCAACGGGCTGTAAAGCCGTTGGCAGTCACGTTTGATGCAGAAAGAGCGGGAATGCCGTCGACAGCCTGAGCCTTCAGCGTCACTACCGACTTAGCCGAGCCGCTTGTCAGCGTAAGCGTTCCGGTGGCAGATGCCTGCACAGCCGAAGAATAGGTCAGATTTATCGATGTGCCCTTGTTGGCATCTGCGGCAGCGATGCTTGCAGCCGAAGCCTTGAATCCAGCTCCAGCCACGCTGACAGCCACATTCTGCGTCAAGCCTTCCGCCTTTACGTTTACAGTATAGGTAAGCGTCGTGTTTACAGCCGTCACACCGAAGTCGACAGTCGAACCGTTGTAAGGCGACGTAATCTTCGGGTCGACCACACCGCCCGGAGTCCATCCGATGTTCTGCTTGTCGCCCCAGATATACTCCGCGAGCTCAGGATGGTCGATAAACGGGTTTCGGTTGTTCTGATGCTTGTAGACAGCGTTGTTGCGGTCAATCTCCTTCTGGCTCACCGGGTCCTGCTCGTTCCACTTCAAGAGCAGATTTACAGCCCAGGTTGTGTAGCAAGGATAGCTGTTTCCGGCAAGCATAGGACTGCTCCACGAAGCGATTTTGTCGTTATAGCAAGCCGCCATATAGAAATACGTGCGGGCAAAGTCGCCCTTATACTCGTCAACCGGCTCGAAAACCGTACCCGAGTAGCCCGGGAATGTCGACTTTCCGAGTTTTCCGAGAGCGTCCACACCATTGCACGACGGCAACGTTGTTCCGCTGGCACACTCACCGTAAGGGAAGCTGCTGCGCTGTCCGTTCACCTTACCGTCGGTAGGATAAATATGGAACGCGTCCGACATCATCGGCTGCCCCTTTTTGAACCAGCTTTTCGGGAACGAGTGCTCGCGGTTTACGCAGTCGCCCACATGGCTGTAGTTGCCACACTTCTGCTGTCCCTCGCGGAATTTCGAAGTGGAATACATGTCCCAATAGTAATTCGTGCCAGGGCGAATGTCCGAATCCTTGTACACGTTCCACAATCCGTCGTAGCCCACGTTTTTGTGCGGTCCGACGATTTCACACAGTTGTTTCAACAATTCCTTCTGGCATTTGCCTTCCGCCTTCTTGTAGTACCCCGAAGGCTCCTGCGCATACGCCAAGCCCGAGAATAGGCAAATCAGCAGCGCAACCAATGAGAGTTTTGTCAATTGTCTGTTCATATTGAATAGTGATTTATTTGTTGTCTTTCAGTTTGCGTCCGGCAAGCATCCCGCAAGCCGCCATAATATCCTCGCCGCGCGAACGGCGGATTGTGCAGGTCACGCCGAGCGAGTTCAGCCTGTCGCGGAAAGCCGTCATCCGCCGCTCGTCGCTCGTTTTCAGTTCCGAACCAGGGATAGCGTGGAAACGGATAAGGTTGACACGCACCTTCTGTCCCTCCAGGAGTTTTGCGAGAGCGTCGGCATGCGCCTCGTCGTCGTTAAGCCCAGCCCACATGATGTATTCCACAGAGAGGCGTCGCTGATGTGCGAAATCGTAGTCGCGCAGCATCGTCATCACCTTCTTTATCGGGAAAGCGTTCTCGACAGGCATCAAGCGTTTGCGCTCCTCATGATAAGGCGAATGCACGCTGATTGCGATATGCACGTCGGTCTGCTCCACAAGCCGTTTCAAATCGCCGAGTTTGCCGATTGACGACACCGTGATGCGCTTCGGGCTCCACGCCAGTCCCCAACGTTCAGTCAGCACGGCGATGGCACGCACCACCTCGATGTAGTTGTCCATCGGCTCGCCCATACCCATAAAAACAATGTTGGTGAGCGTCAGCGACTCAGGAATGCTGAAAATCTGGTTGAGAATCTCCGCCGCCGTCAAATCGCCGTGATAGCCCTGCTTTCCCGTCATGCAGAAACTGCAGTTCATCTTGCATCCAATCTGCGACGACACGCACAGCGTGGCACGGTCGGCGTCAGGGATGTAGACACTCTCTATCATTTTGCCACCGGCAGTGCGGAACAGATATTTCACCGTACCGTCGACACTGCGCATAGCCTCCGCCGGAGCCTCACGCCCCACGCAGTAGCGCTCACTGAGGCGCGCGCGGTTTGACTTCGACAAGTTGGTCATTTCGTCGACCGTCGTGGCACGCTTCTCATAAAGCCATTGCGCCATCTGCTTCGCCGTGAACCTCGGCATCGCCATCTCTGCCGCCACCGCTTCCAAGTCGGCAAGCGACAATCCTAACAATTTCTTTTTCTCTTCTGCCATATCATCAATAAAGAGGGAACTGCAAAGTTACAAATATCATTTGGAAACAGACTGATTTTTTCTGACATATTAACGAAATGCCTCTTTGATGTCAGGAATCGGCCACGGCAACGACATAAAAGCGACAAAGCCCGGCACTAAGCCAAACTTTGTCGCTTTTACATATTTTTTCTCAATCAGCCGCCAGCTCAGAGCGACGGCTCATCATGCGGCAGGTCAGCGCACAACCGCCTTGCCCGTTGTTCCGTCGGCGCGGCGAACCACATAGATGCCAGGCGCCGGATTTTCCACCTTGCGGCCGTAGAAATCGAAGTAGCCTACCACCTCCGCCTCACCGGCGGCAATGCTGTCGACAGCGCCTTCCGGCTGCACTACGAAATCGGCAAGCGAACGCGGAGCAACCGTCGCAACCGGAGTGATATAGTAGCAGATGCCCGTCACTGTCCACACCTTGTCGAAATATCCATTAGTGGAACTGTTGTAGATGTCCGTGCCACGGAAATACCAAAGCTCGCCAGAGCGGGTTTTGTCGGAAACAAGATGGAACGGCACATTGAACTTTCCGTAATAGTCAGGGTCAGGGTAGTTGCCATATTTTTCATCAAACTTCACATCTTTCACCGTCACAAGCTGGAATATCACGTCGCAAGCCTCGGCAGCGTGAATCTGTTCGAACGTGAGCGCCTTAGGTCCCACAACGTTTCCTTCAGAAACGACGCGCCATGCGTCGGCAGCCACCGGCACGAAATCGATGCCACCGTCGTCGGAGAAAATCACGTTGCCCACAATGTCGGTGATGTTGTCGCCCTGCTTCACCTTCGTCAAGTCGACCTCATCGTATCCACAGCCCGACGCCGAACGCACCTCGGCAGCCGATTGGGAATCCTGCGCATAGAAAGTGTAGAAATTAGAGTCAATTGCCGTAACCGTAGCCTCACCCTTGTAGACGTAGAGAGTGGTCATCGAAATGTTGTCCTCGTCAAACAGTTCCTTGAACGAATTGACAGCAATCGTCTCAATCGGACGCCATTCAACAATCTGCGTGCGCGACTGCGCGCCGTCGGCAGCATATACAATCTTGTCGGACGTCATTGCCGTATTGTCGACTGTAAGAGTCAACACCACATCGCAACCGTTCTCGCTCTCAGCATCGGCCTTTGCCACAGTGGTCGCGGAAACAGTCACCTCGCCCGACACCGGTGAAGACAACGAGATGTCGCCCTTCAGATTCTTGCCCTTCACATTTACCGTTTTCGTATATGTCAAGCCCTTGTATACCTTGCCGAAATTGACAGACATATCGGTGATTGTGATTTCCGGAGTTTCCTTAGCGTCAGCCTTGGCGGGAGTGAATATCTCATTCCATGTCGACGCCACACGCACCTCATCGATTACGGCGACCGGAGTTTTTGCAACCGACGACGAACCTTGTCGCAACTCGATGCCGCGCACGTCGGCAAGCGACTCCGAGCACTCTTCCTCCGCCACAACAGAAGCCGCAGGCTCAGCGTCGCCCTTTGCCGGGTTCACCCATAGCGAAATGCGGTCGTTGTCGGCTCCGTCAATGATTTCGTATTTCACAACGACAAGATATGTCGTGCCGATCACACACTCCTTGTCGGCCCACGTTACAGACGTTTTCACATTGCCAAGGTTTGCCACATTGCGGCTCACGCCCAACTTGAAGCCCTCGCCGGAAGCCTGCGCAAACAAGCCTGCGCCTTCCGACCCGGCCTCGGTATCGCCAAACTTTGTGGCATCGAGCGAATTGGCACCTGTAAGCGCCATAAACGCAGCCGTGCGCGAACCTGACGGCAACTCGCTCACGTTGACCAACGCAGAATAATATACCGTGCCTTTTGCCGCATCGGTGCCTTTGTCGCGGAAAAGCATCTGGCAATATTCGCCCGATTCCTTTGTCAGACGCACAGCCTTTCCAGCGGCGTTGTCCTGATATCCGGCAAACGTCAGCGGAGATTTTGCCACCTGAATAGGCGCCGTTGTTTTCTTTCCGTATTTAACCCATTTTCCATTGCCATAGAGATTGCCTTCAGCATAATCAAACGACTCGGCAAGATAAGTTTCAGCACTTGCCGTCAAAGCCATCGCCATGGTCGCGGCACAAAAAAGTAGAAGTTTCTTCATTTATCCTAATATTGAAATTCTTCGCAAGTTACGAAAAAAAGGCGACATATAAAAGCGCCACGCCATGCGGAGCAAAAAGATGGCGGCTGAAGCCTCAACCGCCTCAACCGCCAAAGTTATGTATTTCTGAATCTTATCTTAATTGCGCTCTTTCACCACTCCGAGTCTGTAAGCTGCAAGAAGTTGCTTCAACTCATCAATCTGCTTGCGCAGCACCTTGCCCTTATCGGTGTCCTTCACAAGCATCCGCTGCGAATTGAACTCCACAAGGAATGAGTTTGACTTGATGTCGAGCCCCTCCTCGATAGCCTTCTGCCGCGACTCAAACGGTTCGTGCTGCACAAGCTGCAGCGCGCGCGAATGGAACACCAACGTATACCCTGCGATTCCCGTCTCAGGCTGATATGCACGCGAGAAGCCACCGTCGATCACCAGCATCTTTCCGTTGGCCTTCACCGGCTGCTCTCCCTTTATGGTTTTCACCGGCACATGGCCGTTGATTATGTGAGAATGAGGGTTGTCGATGCCGAACTCCTGAAGGATTTTATTGCAAATGTCCTCGCGGTCGCGAAGAGTGTAGTATGCACCTTTCTCCTCCTTGTGCAACTCCTTGTCGGCAATGAAATAACGCTCGAACGTAGCCATCTTGTCCTTGTCGAACAGCGGAGAGTCGGGACCGCACCACAAGTACCACAGATAGTCGAGCGCAAAACTCGTCGTGTCGTTGTTATCGTCAAAGAATGCAGCGCGCACCAGTTGGTCAACCCTGTCGAGCAGTCGCTTTCCGGCAAACTTCTCACCGAGGATTGTCACCTCCTTGAACGAGCCGTCGGCATTCAACGGAATCGAGGCATGGAAAAGCAGATTGTTGTTGCACACAAGATACATGCTTCCCTCGGTCATGAAACAGCGGATATGCTTGCGCAGCTTCTCGCTGTGGGTGAACGAATTGTGGAGCTTCTCCACCAAATCGCACTCCTCCGCCGTCAGACGGTAAGGATCGTTGGGGTCGATTGTAGGAAACTCCGAGTCGAGCATCTTATACTCTTTTCCACCATAGCAAAGCATACCGCGCTTAAAGTCAATCTTATCAAGCAACAGACGGCCGTCCATGCCAAATTCCGGATGGCGCTTTATGATGCCCGCCTCCAGTTTGAACTGAATCACGGCTATCGCCTTGTGCATCTGCGCAATGAGGCGCAACGTCTTTTCCGGATAAGTTTTGTCGGCATATTTCTGCTTCAACGCAAACACCGTGCATGGGTCGTTGGCATACGTATCCATTGCGAACGTGGCGAGAGGCAACAGGTTGATGCCATACCCCTCCTCGAGCGTAGTCAGCGTGCCGTAGCGCATCGAGATGCGTATCACGTTGGCTATACAGCTGTCGTTGCCCGCCGCGGCACCCATCCACAGCAAGTCGTGGTTGCCCCATTGGATGTCGACGTTGTGGTAGTTGCACAGCGTGTCCATGATGATATGCGCACCCGGTCCGCGGTCGAAAATGTCGCCCACAATGTGGAGCGAGTCGATTGTAAGCCTCTGAATCAGGTTGCACATCGCGATGATGAAATCGTCGGCACGCTGAGTTGAAATTATCGTATTGATAATCTGGGTGATATATCCCTGTTTATTCTGATCGTCGACCGTTTCGTGCAGCAATTCCTGAATGATGTAGGAAAACTCCTCCGGCAACGACTTGCGCACCTTCGAGCGCGTGTATTTCGACGACACGTTCTGGCAAACGCTCACCAGTTTGTTGAGCGTGGTCAGATACCAGTCGTTCATATCCTTCTCCTGCTCCTTGACAATCTGCAGCTTCTCCTGCGGATAGTAAATCAGCGTGCACAGCGCCTTCTTCTCCGATTCCCGCAGCGTGTTTCCGAAGATGTCGTTCACCTTACGCTTGATTGAGCCGGAGGCGTTTTTCAGCACATGCTGGAACGCCTCGTATTCACCATGTATGTCGGTCAGAAAATGCTCAGTGCCTTTCGGAAGGTTTAGAATTGCCTCCAGATTTATGATTTCTGTGCTTGCCGCCGCCACCGTGGGAAACAGGCGCGAGAGGAGTTTCAGATAATGAATATCGAGTGTAATGGCTTGTTCCTGAGCCTTTTTATTTTCAGACATTGTCAAATATTTAGTCTTTAGTTATTGTTTGTTAGAAACAGCACAAAACCGAATGTGTTTCGTTTTGCAAAGATAGTGTTTACAAATCAAAATTGCAAAAAGCTGATACATTATAATTGCGGGCGCCGCCGCCACTCCGTCCAGCCAAATTTGTTCCCTTTTTTTCCATTAATTCATACAAAAAAGCGTATCTTTGCGAATGAATACAGGCTACTATGTAGAATTTGTCATAAAAACAATAAACTATTTCTGAACAAAAAACTTGAAATTACCGATGAAAAAGACTTTGGCAATAATCCGCCACGACCCGTGGCTTGAACCATATTCCGACGCAATCAACGGTCGGCACGATGAAGCCGTGCGCAAAGAAAAAGAACTCGCCGGCAAAGGAGGCACGCTCGTTGACTTCGCCAACGCGCACAAATATTTCGGACTGCACAAGACGCGCAGCGGATGGGCATTCCGCGAATGGGCGCCCAACGCCACTGCAGTCTACCTTATCGGCTCATTCAACAATTGGACAGAAAAAGCAGAGTTCGCCCTCACCCGCATCGACGGCGGAGTGTGGGAAATCACGCTGCCGAAAGACGTACTGCGCCACGGCGACCTGTACAAGCTGAAAGTGCATTGGGACGGCGGTTGCGGTGAGCGCATCCCAGCCTACTCCACACGCACCGTACAGGACGAGAAGACCCTGATTTTCTCAGCGCAGGTGTGGCAACCGGCGCGCCCGTACAAATTCAAGGTCGCCGACTTCAAGCCCCAGACCAACCCGCTGCTCATCTACGAATGCCACATCGGCATGGGCGAGGACAAGGAAGGCGTAGGCACCTATGAGGAATTCCGCGTCAACGTGTTGCCGCGCATCGAAAAAGACGGCTATAACGCCATCCAGATTATGGCGATTCAGGAACACCCATACTACGGGTCGTTCGGCTACCACGTGTCGAGCTTCTACGCCGCTTCGAGCCGCTTCGGCACGCCCGACGAGCTGAAACGTCTCATCGATGACGCCCACAGCCGCGGCATTGCCGTGATTATGGACATCGTGCATTCCCACGCCGTAAAAAACGAGGTGGAAGGACTCGGACGCTTCGACGGCAGCTACGACCAATATTTCTACGGCGACTCGCGCCGCGAACATCCGGCATGGGACTCGCTCTGCTTCGACTACGGCAAGAACCAAGTGCTTCACTTCCTGCTGTCGAACTGCAAGTTCTGGCTTGAAGAGTATCATTTCGACGGATTCCGCTTCGACGGTGTCACGTCGATGCTCTACTACAACCACGGACTCGGTCAGGCATTCTCGTCGTATGACGACTACTACAACGGCGGACAGGACACAAACGCAATCACATATCTGACGCTTGCCAACAAACTTATCCACAAAGTCAACCCCCACGCCATCACCATTGCTGAGGAAATGAGCGGCATGCCCGGACTCGCCAACAAGGTAAGCGACGGAGGCATCGGCTTCGACTACCGCATGGCGATGGGCATCCCCGATTTCTGGATAAAGACCATAAAAGAGAAAAAAGACGAGGACTGGAAGCCTACAGCCATCTTCTGGGAGCTGACCAACCGCCGCGCCGACGAAAAGACAATCAACTATGCCGAAAGCCACGACCAGGCACTTGTGGGCGACAAGACGATAATCTTCCGTCTTATCGACTCCGACATGTATTGGCACATGATGGTTGACGACCACAACATGAACGTGGACCGCGGCATCGCGCTCCACAAAATGATACGCCTCGTCACGCTCGCCACAATCAACGGCGGCTACCTCAACTTTATGGGCAACGAGTTCGGTCATCCGGAATGGATCGACTTCCCGCGCGAAGGCAACGGCTGGTCGTACAAGTACGCACGCCGCCAATGGAGCCTCGTAGACCGCGAAGACCTGAAATACAAATTCCTCGGCAAGTTTGACGAGGACATAATACACCTTGTCCGCTCAAAGCGCAATTTCCAGGCGACCCCTGTTGAGAAGCTTTGGGACAAGGACGATGACCAAGTGCTGGCGTTCAAACGCGGCGACCTCGTGTTTGTGTTCAACTTCAACCCGTCGAAATCGTTCTCCGACTATGGCATACTCGCGCCGGAGGGATGCTACAGCCACGTGCTCAACTCCGACCAGGACATCTACGGCGGCTACAACAACATCGACACCACGGTGAAGCACCTGACCATCAGCGACCCCTTGTATCAGCCCCATGGCATCGGCTGGCTGAAGCTTTATCTGCCGGCACGCTCCGTGCAGGTGTTGCGCTACAAAAAGTGACAATAACAAGACAATTAATAAGCCCTATTAATTCAAACAACCGTGGCGATTCTCTCTCACAATCTACGCCGCGGTTGTTTTTTATTATTTTCAAGATTTTGTCAAAAAAATACATCTATCATTCACACTAAAATACGTAACTTTACCCGCAAACCAAACATTTAATAACTTACGGTATGAAAAAACTACTATCGATCATGGCAATAGGGCTTGCGGCATTGACTGCCAACGCCGGTCCTGGAGTGTTCAACCACCTCGGTTTCGGGGCAGGAATCGGCACAAGCGGCATAACCATTGAAGCCGCCACACCGATTACCAACTTTGTCAACCTTCGCGCAGGAGTGTCGTGGATGCCGGCAATCACATTCAATGCCGACGCCGACTTCACATACACCGTGATGTCGGAGACACAAACCGGCACCGTCAACCTTAAAGGCGACTTCGGACGCGTGCAGGGGCAAGTTATTTTCAACGTCTACCCAGTACCCAAAGTCCCTGTATACGTTGCCGCAGGCGCTTATTTCGGAGGCGACAAGCTGCTTAAAATCACTGGACACAGTGCCGACCTTGCCAATCCAGACGCGCAGGCAGTGATTGGCGACTACAAGATTCCTGCCGACAAAGACGGAAACATCTCAGGTGGTTTCAAGGTAAAGAATTTCCGTCCGTATCTCGGCATCGGATGGGGGCGCATGATTCCGGGCAAGATTGTGAATTTCTCAACCGAACTCGGCGTGCAGTTTGAGGGTACTCCAGAGCTGTATACCGACTATGGCGAAATCGATGAGTCAATCACAGAGGACGACAACACATTCAACAAAGTGGCCAACGCGCTGAAGGTGTATCCGACACTCACATTCCGCATCAACTTCAAGGCATTCTAAAAATGCCACCAATCAGTAACGACAAAGCCACTCAAGAGAGTGGCTTTGTCGTTACTGATTGAGTATTTCCTCATATATCGCCCGGCGCTGCGCCATAGAGACAGAGATGTCGAATTTTTCCGCCATCGCCTGACAATCCGGCTTCATCCGCCGGCGCAAGTCGGAATCGGCAAGCTTTTTGATACCATTTTTGAAATCCTCCACACTGAACGGGTTGCAAAGAAATCCCGTCACCCCATCTTTGAGATATTCGCGTATGCCCTGCACGTCGGAGCCAACCAACGGCACTCCTTCGCAAAGCATTTCCAAGCCAGCCATTCCAAGCCCTTCTCTAAGCGACGGCATCACACCGATGTCGGCACAGGCGGCAATAACTTCAGGCATATCACTGTGGAAACCGATAAACACCGTCTGCACGCCGCCCTTCTCCGAGAGGTCGGCAAGTTCTTGCGCCACAGGGTCGGATGTTGTCTCATGTCCGCAAACCACAAAGACAAATTTGTCCTTGTCGGGAAGTTCGGCGAGAGCCTTGACTATAATCGTCTGATTCTTGTAATGCACCAGTCTGCCCACCGCCAGCACCGCTGTCTTGTCGACAGGCACGCCGCATTTACGGCGAAATTCATCCCTATCTGCCACAACGTTTCTGAAGCGTCGGCAATCAAGCCCCACACCACTTATCTGGAACACATTTCTGCAGTGCGTGGCTTTCATATAACCGTAATCCTGACTGTTGACAGTTATTATGGCGTCGCAGAATCTCGATGCGAAACGTTCAACAGTGTTGCATGCAAGAAACAGTTTCCGGGAAGAAATTGGAGAATATGGCAATCCGTGGGTCGTATATATCACCTTCGTGCCCTTTCTTCTATATTTCCGCGCCGCCAACCGAGCGAAAAGCCCAACTGCGGTGGTGTGGCAATGCACAAGGCCAAAATGCCTCGACGCCAGCAACTTTTTCAGCTGCTTGTAAAACTTCAGATTGTTTCTCGACAGCATTGAATTGCTGTCCACGCGTGCATCGACAAACGTCACTCCCTTCTCCTGCATTATGCGGAGAGTATGCTCCTCCCGGGCGCTATTGTCGGCCATCGCAAACACTCGATAGCCCATCTGATTGAGCATATCAATGTCGCTCCACAGGAAATGGAACATTCCTATGGTATTAGTCACAATCAAAGCGTTTCTCTCAGCCATCGCAGAAGCCTTTACTTTGTGCGTCTCACAGAGCGTACAGCACCGCTGGAGCTGCTCGACGACGGTTTTTTCTTCTTTGTGGTCTTCTTTTTCTCCGGCTTCTTCTCGGTTTTCTTCTTCGTTGTCGTAGACTTTTTCTGACGCACCGAGCGTTTGTTTTTCGGAGTTGTCACAGTTGATGTCTCCTCCTCGACCTCATCGGTGTCGCCACCACGCTCAGACACCACCACGTCGTCCGACAACCCCTCAGCCTTTAGGCGCGCCGCCTCTTCAGCCTCCTGCCGCTCAGCAAGCTCCTCACGCGTTGGCACCCACAGATTGCGGTCAAATGCACGCAGACGGTTCTCGATGCTGTCCTGAGCATGCTTCAAGTCGTCGGGGTCAGGAAACATCTGCATCAGCGACAGATTTCGCAAGTTGCGCGTTTTGTAGATGTCGCCCTTATACATTCCAAGCTGGAAATAATCGTCGTAGTTGTATTTGGCAAGGTTGTTGTCGTCGTCGACAAAGATGCTCTGCTGTGCCAGATATGGGCGCAGTTGGTCAAGTTTCACCCAGAACATAGGATATTTTATAGGCTCGCCGCCATAGTCGTCCACACGGTGGAGCACAGGGCAAAGCGCCTGAATCTGCTTTGTGACACGATTTTCGAGGCTGTTGAACTCATAACGCTCAATTGCATAGAAACTGAGCACCTCGTTTGTAGGCACATCGCTATCCTCGATGACATATTTAGTATTTTTCTCCGTGCTTCCGCGACCGGTTGTATATATGATATGGAATCTGTCGAGCATCTCACCCACCTTTATTTTATATTGGTCGGTAAACACCTCGCGTCCGTCAAGATACTCGTAGGCCGGCACCTGACCGTTGCACACCACCCTCAAGATGATGCGGAACAGGCTCTCCTGCCCGTCGACCGGCTCGTCGGGATAATAAAGCGCAAGGTTTTGAGGCTGCGTCAAGTCGAGTTGACGGTAGATTATGCGTTCCCACATCTTGCTGGCATCGCTCACCTCAGGCTTCTCATAGAAGTCGCGCATGCGTTGCGTCACGCCAGCCGCTGTTTCGTCTTTCTTGGTTCTGTCGGTTTTGCGCGTCACCTGTGCCCCAGCCTGCAACGACAGGCCGGCGAGCAAAGCCACTGCAAATATGTATCTCAGTTTTTTCATATCTCAACTTGTTTCGTTGTCAATTTTTAGTTTACAATCACCTCCATCGGCGACAGGTCGCGGACAATGCCGTCAGGACCCTTCGCACGTATACGCGTGATGTAGAATCGCTTGCCGCGCGAGAGTCGGCGGAAACTTGTCTTCTGACGCTCCGAGAAGCGCGACCCTGCCGATTTCTCCGGCATCGCGTTGCCCATCGAGTCAAACACGATAGTCTCGAAATCCACCACAGAATAGTGCACGTTCAGCAAATCGTCGTCGATAGCAGCATCAAGCCCGTTGGCAGCCAACAAAAGCGATTTTGCAAATGGCTTCGAGCCTTTATAGTGGTTTTCGTTTCCTTTCGAGTCCTTATATGCGATATATGCCGTCGGATCGGGCAGCTTGCGCACACGGAATGTAGACGTAGACACCGTCTGCGAACGGCCTTCGAGAGTGGCTGTCACCGTAATTACGCATTCCGCACCCACACGCGTAGGATGAGCGTTCCAATGGTCGCCGCTGCGCGTCAGCGAACCGTTGGTCATCGTGGCAGACACTGCATTTTGCGCCACGCCAGGCACTGATATGCTTATCGGGTTGTTGATTCCGGCATAAAGCACGTTCATCATCGTCGCCGAGACAGTGGCAGTAGGTTCAATTACGGTGTAGTCCGACTGGAACGGATAGCGTGAAGTGGTACCGTCTCCGCGGGTCACGTCAAGGTATCCGCTGTAGGTGAACGTACCCGTCTGTCCAGCCATGAACTCGTAAGTCCGGGTGTTGGCAGGCAGCTGGCGTCCATTGACGAATATTGCCGGACGCTGTGTGGTGTCGACCGCCGCAAGCACAATGTCGGCGCTGTATTTTCCGCCCCTCATCACGAGTTTCGAGTTAGGAATCACGAATGCGTCAAGTTTGTTTACGCGCACGTCGCCCGCGTCCACACTCGCCACAAGCGTCTGCAAAGCCTCGCCCTCGGCAAAGAGCAGGTCGTTCTGCAGCTTCGACAACAGCGTGACAGACGCCACGACAGGCATATTCTCAAACATTCCCGACACCCATGGCACTTTTATCATCGAGCCTTTCTGAAGCACCGGCTCCGTTGCCAGCGCCTTCTGAATGGCAGCCTGCTTCTTGGGGTCGGCAATGTAGGCGGCGATATACTTGCGGTATGCCGCCAGCCTACGCTCCAGCTTTGCGCCGTTTCCGTAGGTCACCATCACCTTCGACGAAGCCTCGAGGTTGTCCTGGTTCAGGATGTTGTCCACCTTACCATCCACGCCGTCGGCATCGCGCACGATGGCAAGTTTCAGAGAATCGATGTATTTGTAGAGCGACAGCGTCTGCCGGCGCACGTCGGCAGCCTTGTCAAGCCACGGCTTGCCCTTCTGCGGATTCTGCCGTGTGAATTCCTCCAATTGCATATAGAGGGCGGCATTACGGTCGCTGACGTTGCTGTTTGTGCGTTTCAGACCGTCTTCGACAAGCGTGAACCCGTTGAGCACGTCGCTCGACACGTTGAGCGCGAGCATCGCCGTCAGAACGATGTACATCAAGTTGATCATCTTCTGACGCGGGGACATTCTTGCCACATTTCCGTTTGCTCCCATATTGCTTTAAATCCTTTCGCTTTAGTTCTGTTGTTCAGTTTCTTCGCCGCCGGCTTTCTGTTCCGGAACCTCCGCCGGTTTTTCAGGCTCGGCAGGCATCGCAGAGCCCATCGGGCGGTACATGTTGATGGTCATCGCCGTGATCATCTTCTCGTAGACAGAGTTGAGCTGCTGCATGTAGCGCGCCATCTTCTGCGTTTCCTCGCAATAATGGTCGCTCTCAGCCGCAGCCTTGTCATACATGTTGCTTATGTCCTTCAATCCGCGGTTCACACGGTCGATATTGTCAAGCTGCGAAGAAATGCTCTTCAACTGGATTTCATAGATGGTGTTGAGTCCGGCAATGTTGCGGTTGAGGCTTGTCATCTGCTCAACGTAGCCAGTCGAGCTTTCCGAGATGTTTTCCGAGTTGTCGGTAATCGCCTTGTAACTGTCGAGCAGCACAGTTGAAACGCGGTTGAGCGCCTCCGTTGTCTGACGCAGCTGCTCCATCTGCTCAGAGATGGCGGCAAGCTGGTCGGTGTATTGCTGAGTGACGCTCGTCATGCCCTGCAAGTCGGGAGCGTCGCCGCCAACAACGACAGTTCCAGCCACGCCCGTTGCATTTGCAGTCTCGCCGCCAGCCACCGCACCTCCGCCGATAACGACAGAGCCGTTGACACCGTTTCCGCCCTTGAAATCAGGACGGTCCTCAGGATTCTTGGTGTTGAACACCTCAAACACCTCTTCCCAATGGTATTCGCGTGGCGGACGGTCGAACGCCGTAAGCACGAACATAAGCACCTCCGTACCCATACCGATTGACAACAGCGCGTTTCCACCCGGCAGGTGAAGGATTTTGAAAAGGGCACCCCAAATTACGACAGCGGCACCTATACTGTATGCGAAATTGAAAAAGCGCTGACCTTTTTCTCCAGAAAGAAAGGCCTCGACACCGTTTTTATATCTTTTAATCTTGCCCATGATGCAGCAATATTGTTTTGATTCTTACTTTATTTCTTAACTTTCACTTTTCCCTTTGTGAAGCCAATCTGAGTGCGCACACAACGGAAGCCTATGAATGAATGCTGCTCGTTCTGGTACTCCCAGGCACGCAAGTCAGCACGCACATTGTGGGCAATGTCCTTCCACGATCCGCCACGTATCACCTTGCGTTTCATCCGGTAAGGATCCTCGCCCGCGGCATTGTAGCGGTATTCAGGGTTGATGTCGCTTGTCAGTTTGTCAAGACTTTCGGTAAACGCCGTCGAAGTCCATTCGCTCACGTTGCCCGCCATGTCGTAGAGACCGTTGTCGTTAGGCTCATACGTGCCGCACTTCGATGTTATCAGGTTTCCGTCGCGCACGTAGTTGCCCTCTCCCGGCTTCAGGTTGGCATAGAAGCAGCCATCGTCGGTCATAGGCATCTCGCCTGCCCACGGATACTTGTTCTCGTTGATACCGGCACGCGCGGCGATTTCCCATTCAGCCTCCGTCGGCAGACGGAAAGGCTCGATGTAGACGCCCTGCTTGCCCAGCGAGCGTCGCAGATAGTCGGTGCGCCAGTTTGCAAACGCGTTGGCCTGCTCCCACGACACGCCCACTACAGGATAGTCGCTGTAGCCCGGATGCGAGAAATACAGACGCGTGTACGGCTCGTTGTATGCGTTCTCGAAGTCGTTTATCCACACCGTCGTGTCGGGATAAACGTTGACAATATACGTGTTCAGGAAGTCGTAGTCGCTCGACAGGCGGCGCGTGATTGTCTCGCGCACGATGTCGCCATTGTCGTTGACATACGCCGTATCCTTGGATATGAACGGATTTTCTGTCGGCACAGGCACGTCGGTGTTGTAGTTGCGGCGTGTCGGGTCGATGCGGTTCTTGCGCTTCGCCGCCTCGGTGAGATTGTAGGTCTCGTAGCGGTAGTTCATCTGCGAAGCATCGAGTTCGGTCACACCCGTTATAGGATTCAACTTATAGACGCTCTGAATGGCGCGCTGCTCGTCTTCCGTAGGGTTTCTCCACGGAATAGGCTTTTTCCAGTTAAGATAAGGCTTGACAGGGTTTCCTTCCTTGTCTTCCTCGATTTTAAACTCCTCGTCGCCACCGTATGCAGGGTCGGCAAGACGCTCGCGGATAATTGAGTCGCGCACCCAGTAGACAAACTGCCGGTATTTGGCATTTGACACCTCCGTCTCGTCCATCCAGAAGGACTCCACCGAAGCGCCGTTAGCCTGCGCCTTGATGTTCCACGTGCTGTCGTCGGCATTCGGGCCGAGCTGCATCGACCCGCGTTCGATAAGCACCATGCCGTAAGGCGTCGGTTCGCCCAGAGCCGAACCTCTGACTCCCGTCACCTCGCCTCCGTCGCCGCCCATCGACGCTTTCGGAGAGAATGCGCAAGAAGTTGCCAACGCCGCCAATGCGATATAAGTTGCTGTTTTCTTCATATTCTTACATTATGCGAATGCTCTTATGCTTGTTTTTATTTTTCCCCGCAAGATTCAGCTTCATGTTGTATCCCACAAGGATTTCGTGGCTTCCGCTGCTTGCCTTCGAGATTGCCGAAAGCGGATAGTCGTAGCTGTAGCCAACGAAAAAGTTCTTATACTCTGCGCCCAGTTGCAGCGAGACGGCGTCGTTGTAGCGATAAGCCACGCCTCCCGAAAGGAACCTGTTGTAGCGCACGCGCGCCGTCACTTCCGCCTGCACCATACTCTTGATGTCGGAACGGAGCAACAAGGACGGTTGTATTTCAAATAACGTATTTTTTATCGGAATATTGCTGCCAGCCATGAAATAAAGCATTCTTCCCGCCTGCGACTCATAGCCGGAATCGTCGCTGCCCTCCTGGGTGTTGAGTTTCACGGTCGGTTGTGTGATGTGGGTCATCGACAGTCCAGCCCACAGGATTTTATGGGTGTACCAAACTCCGAAATTCAAGTCGAATGCCGTGCCGTGAAGGTCGTTGGTGGGGATTGCGTTGTCGTTTTTCTCGTGGTAGTCGTCACCGTCGGGGATATACACCTCAGAGCCTTTGAATCCCTGGTCGAAAAGGCCGAGCTGCACGCCGATGCTCAGCGTGCCTTTGAAAAGTTTCATCTTGTAGCTTGCCTGCGCGCCGGCGTTCAGGTTGCTGAATAAGCCGAGACTTTCCTGCTGCACCATCACGCCCACGCCGATGCGCTTGCCGAAAAGCTTCACGGGCATATCGGCGCCTGCAAGAAATGCCTTTGGAGCTTTGGGAATGCCTATCCATTGCAGGCGCGTTCCGCCGCCGATGTGCAGATAGTCGGTCGTGCCTGTGGCGGCAGGGTTGTAGTATGCCGGCATTGCCCAATACTGCGACAGCTGCGTGTCGAACTGCGCCGACACCGACAAGACGGTCAGCAGCGCGGCGAGCGTTGCCAACAGTCGGCGATATGTATTGTCAAGTTTCTTCAATTTTCTGTCATTCAAAATAGAACGTAAACACCACCATATTTGATGTCACTTTGTCGAGCGACTTGGTGAATTTCTGCTTGTCGATGTCGTCGACAAGGTCGGGGCGGTCTTTTTTCAGTATATTTTTAAGCCCGAAACAGAACTTAACCTCCGGCACGAACTTGAAAAACGGCACATACACGTCGAGTCCGAAACCGAGGGTAAGATAAATGTCGGTGTTGCTCAGCTGCAGCAGCTCGCCGTCCTTGCGCTTCGACACGTCGAAAGCCGCCATTGCGCCAGCCGTGACGTAAGGGCGCAGATTGTGATAGCGTTTGGCCGACATTTTTACATCGACCGGCACCACAACGCTGCTGTTTTTCAGATTCTGCTTCTCAAGCTCGCCGGTGCTTGACTCGCGGAATGTCACGGTCTTGCTTCCGAAATACATTCCCGGCGACAGTCTGAGATTGAAATGCTCGGCAAGCCGCAAGTCGCCCATGATGTTGACGCAAAAGCCCGGAGCAAGCTCAGCCACTTCCGGATACCACGTCTCTCCGCTCTCGGTGACAAAACCGTTGCGCGTCATGCCAAGACTTTGATTGTGGAAACCCACAGAGAATCCGTAATGCAGACGTTTCATATCGGCATACGGACGGTTGAGTATCTTGTCGTTGTCCTGCGCCCGCAGAACAGGCACGGAGACAAGCAAGACAGCAGTCATTATTAACAATCTCAGCATTTTCATATACCGAATAAACGCAAAATAGACGCCGTTATTGCAAACGCCGCGAAAAATCGCTAATTTTGAAGCCTATCTATTGACTAAGGCTACGATTATGAAAGATAACGACTGGAAACAACGTCTGAACATTGTCTATTCGACAAATCCCGATATGCAGTACGAAACCGACGACGTGGAGGAAGAAGAAACCCTGCCGCCTTCGAAACAGAAGTTGCGCATAATGCTCGACAAGCGCAACCGCAAGGGCAAGGAGGTGACGCTGGTCACCGGCTTTGTGGGGTCGGACGACGACCTCAAGGATTTGGCGCGCTCGCTAAAGACAAAATGCGGCGTGGGAGGCTCTGCCCGCGGGGGCGAGATCCTGATACAGGGCGACTTCAGGCAGCGTGTCAAAGACCTGCTCTCTGCCGAAGGCTACAACGCCAAAATCATCTAACCGCGAACTCCTGAATTATGATTATAATCAACAAAGCGTCGGCCGGCTCCGGCAAGACATACACTCTCGTAAAGGAGTATCTGATAATGCTGCTCGGCAATAAGACCGAGGGCGGAAACTACATCCTCGACAAGCATCCCAACGACAACCACCGCTACATCCTCGCCATCACGTTTACAAACAAAGCGACGGAGGAGATGAAGAGCCGCATTGTCGAAACGCTCGATGTGCTTGCGTCAAATCCCGACGAAAGCCCTTACATCACCGATTTGACCACGATGTTAGGAGCATCGAAGGATGACATCAGCAAGAGTGCGGGAATTGCCGAACGCCAGATGCTTGAAGATTACACCAATTTCAATGTGTGCACAATCGACACTTTTTTCCAGAAGATTCTGCGCACGTTTGCCTACGAGGTCAATCTGTCGAGCAACTACGGAGTGGAACTCAACGACGAATATGTTGTGGAGCTTGGCGTGAACAACCTGAAAACGAGATTGCACGACGAATCAGGCAAAAAAAACAAGAGCCTCAGCCATTGGCTGTGGATGTTTGTGCAGGATTCCATAAAGAACGGCAGTTCGTGGGACGTGTTCTATAAACCCAAGAGCAAGAAAACGGTCGACAATTCGCTGTATAATTTTGCAAAGGTGCTGACAAATGAGGTGGTGAAAAAAAACAGCAAGCAGCTGTTTGACTTTCTCGCCGACCCGAAAAACATCCAGGCGTTCAACGTGGCGCTGAACAGCGGCATCTCCAATCTGATTCCAAAAGTAAAGGAATGTGTGTCTAACATTTACGAATTGCTGAAGGGTCCAGACATAAAAGCCAACAACTACTTCACCAAATTCCTTGATGCCCTGAACAACTCCGCCAATCCGTTCCTGATAAAAGATTTAGACAAAAAAGTCGAAAAAAAAATCGCCGATCAATCTTTCGTCAACAAAAATAGCGCGAAAGTAAACGAATCCGCCATTTGCCTCTATCTGGAACAAATTAGAGATTACGGCACGGTGTATGCCTCGTACAAAAAGATTCTTGACCTCACCTACCAGCTCGGTCTGCTGGGCGACATCAACGCCAGCATGCAGGATTTCGCCAACGAGAACAACACAATATTGCTCTCCGGCACAAACGACATCGTGAAGCGCATCATCGATGGGTGTGAGACGCCTTTCATCTATGAGCGCATCGGCATGTATCTGCACAATTTCCTGCTCGACGAGTTTCAAGACACGTCGAGGATGCAGTGGGAAAATTTACTGCCGCTTGTCAGAAACGGTCTGGCAAACGGCCACGACAGTCTGATTATCGGAGATGTGAAGCAAAGCATATACCGCTTCCGCAACTCCGACCCGCAACTGCTCCACTCGCAGCTGAAGGTCGACTTCAGCAACGACAGCATTAAATACGACGAGGGACGCAGCATCAATTGGCGCAGCGCGCGCAACATAGTCCATTGGAACAACGCGTTTTTCCGATTCCTGTCGATGGCACTCAACATGGATGAGTTCTACGCCGACGTGGAGCAGGAGGTGTCGCCTAAAAACGAGAAGCTGCCCGGACATGTCGTTGTGGCAAGGAGGGAGATTCCCGACAAGAAAAAGGACACCGACGGCAACAATGACAGCAAAACTGAAAGCAACGACAACAGCAACGACAATGATTCGAATTTCAAAGAGTGGGCTATAGAAAAGATGATTGTCGACCTGCAATCGCTGCTCGCCCGCGGCTTCAAGCAGAAAGACATCGCCGTGCTGTCAAACACCAACCGTGAGGGTCAGCTTGCCATCAGCCGCATCATGAAATGGAACATCGAGAATCCCGACAAACAGATGAAAGTGGTGTCGGAAGAGTCGCTGCTTGTCATCTCGTCGCCGGCGGTGAGAATTGTGGTCAACATCCTGAAGATGCTCGACCGGTGCGAGGCGCACAACGAGGACGGACGCGAGATGCCTATGGTGTTGAGACGATTCGAGGCAAACCGCAGCGAGGGTATGGACACTTCGGAGGCTTTTGAAGACGCTATCGTCAGCAAAGACGAGGATATAGCCGACTATATCGACCGCTTATACGAAACGTCGAAATCGGCGTGTCTCGACAGTGTGGTCGAACAAATCATCAAAAGCCAGCTGTCGAAACAGATGACTGAGGAAAACACTCCGTATCTGCTTGCCTTCCTCGACAGCGTGGTCGACTTCATGAGCCGCTACGGGTCAAACATCCATCATTTTCTGAAATGGTGGGACAAGGTTGGTCCGGGCTTGTCGATTTCCTCGCCCGACAACATCGATGCCATCCGCGTAATCACAATCCACAAATCCAAAGGTCTGCAATTCCCTTGTGTGCTGATTCCAATGTTCGACTGGAATTTCGACCAATCGTCAATTGAATGGATTGAGACTGCCGGATTCAAGGACAAACTGCCGAAAGGCGTGGCGATTCCGCCTATCGTGCCCGTGAAACGCGACAATAAAAGGACCTTATTCGACAACGAATTCAAAAAAATTGCGCGCAGCAACATAATGGACTCCCTCAACAAAACGTATGTGGCTTGCACGCGCGCGCAATACGAACTTATTATATATACCGAAAACAATAAAGAATTGGGCTTGCAGCTGTCGCAATTTCTGGAAACGTGCCGCAACAACAACGACATTTCGCCGACGCCGACCGAGAATTGCGACCCTGATGTGGTTTACGAGCTCGGCAAACCAATGCTGCGCAGCGACATCCCTGCCCTCAACAGCGACGACAACGCGCTTCCCGACAATGTGGAGAGCCGGATAATGCCTCCCTACTCTGTGGTTTCCGACGTGGACAGGTGGAAACTGACATCGCCCGACATCATCATCGACGTGCGCGGCACGACACGATGGGTTGGCGAGATGCTCCACAAAGTGATGGAGAGGGTGCGCACACCAAAAAATCTCAAAAAGGCATTCGGCCGCGCATTGCACCGCGGCATGATAACAGAAGAGGAGCACGATGAGTATCTGGCTCTGCTCAGCAAGCGGCTCGCCGACCCGCGGGTGGCTGACTGGTTTGCCAACGACAACCGCCTGATGCTCGAACGAGCTGTAACCATTGGCGGAAACGGGCAGAAACGCCCCGACCGAGTAGTGATGAAACCGAACGGCGAAATCATCATTGTCGATTACAAGTTTGGCGACCGTAGTGATGACAACGATACCAAATACAAGCGCCAGGTGGCTGGCTACAAAAGGGCGGTCTGCGACGCGCTGGGATGCCGACCCGACTGTGTGTCAGGCTATGTATGGTATATCCACTCGGGCGACATCTTAGCCATATAACTTACCAAAAGCTTACATTTTAGAGCCTTTGCAATCGTAAAAACCGATTGCAAAGGCTCTCGTTCTATAAGAATTTACGATAACCATTATCGTTAGAATCCTCGACCAACGCTTTACGAAGGATTGCACAGGCAGTAATTTTGCAATCGAAAAAAATGATACAGCAACTATAAGAACAACGACTATGCAAGTAACAACAACATTTCTTTGGATTGCCATCGTGGGCGCAATCATTCTGGCTTTCGCCTTCCACGCCATCTACAAATTCAACCGCGCCACGGGCAACAACCATGTGTTTGGCATGGACCATGATGAAATTTACTACCATGACAACGACATTGAAGATGACGAAGACTGATTCAGACGCATTGCACGAACATCTGAAAAGCGTATGTCTTTTCTTTGCCGACTATGCGGCAAACCTGCTGGCCTGCGGCGCCACAAGTATGCGCACACAGCGCAACGTGGCGCGAATGGCGGCGAAATGGAATGTGTCGGCGCAGATGATAATCCTGCCAAACACGGTCGACATGTGCGTCTGGGACGCCGATGGAGAGCATTCCTACAAGCAGACGGTAAGCGTGCCACACAAGCCCATAAGCTTTGCCATCAACACCAAACTGAGCAACTTGAGCTGGCTTGTGGTGGAAAACTCTCTGCCATCTTTCGACGACGCCCGCAAGGCATACCAAAAGATTCTCGACACAACACGCCCCGTCAACAAATGGCTGGTGATGATTCTGGTGATGTTTGCCAACGCTTCATTCTGCCGACTTTTCGGTGGCGACTTCCAGTCAATGGGCATAGTGGCTCTCGCAACGCTGGTGGGATATTATCTGAAAATCATTATGCTTGACGCGCATGCCGACATGAGAATCGTGTTTATCTGCTGCTCGTTTGTGTCTGCCGTGATAGGCACGGCTGGCTACGTGTTCGGCATAGGCTCAACGCCCGAGCTGGCTCTCGGAGCAAGCGTGCTCTACCTGATTCCGGGAATCCCCTACATCAACTCGGTGAGCGACATGATCGACAACCACCATCTTTGCGCGTTTGCGCGATTTGTGAACGCCGTAATCCTGACCGTGTGTATCGCAATCGGCCTGACTGGCGGATTCTTAATAATGAATATTAGATTGTTTTAGACTACTTTTGTTTCCAATGGAGATTTTTTTAGCAATTCTTCAAGACGCTTTTTTTGCAGCGGTGGCGGCGATTGGCTTCGCAAGCATCAGCAATCCACCACGGTCGGCTTTTAAATATTGTGCGCTGATAGCCGCCGTGGGCCACGCCACGCGCTTTTGTCTCATGAATCTTGCCGGATGGCAGATTATTCCGGCAAGCATCATTGCGGCTCTGCTTATCGGCGCTCTTGCCGTCTATCTGTCGCACTACGCCAAGTGTCCGCCCGAGACGTTTTCGTTTCCGTCGCTGCTGCCGATGATTCCGGGTATGTATGCCTACCGCACGTTTCAGGCTATGTTTCTGTGCATGACAAACACGCTCGACGAGCAGGCGTTCAACCATTATGCATATCTGCTTGAGTTCAACGGTCTGGTGACGGTGTGTGTGGTCGGAGGAATGGTGATCGGGCAGATTCTGCCGATGCTGGCGATGAAACGACTTTCATTCAGCGCGACAAAATAATTTCGATTCAATCAATCTCGTTTATATAATATCGGCTGCATCTCGGCATAACATTTTCAAACAAGTTTGAATGTTCTGCACTCGATTTGCACTATCTTTAAATAATATCGGCTTCGCCTCGCAATAGCAAAATTCAAACAAGTTTGTTTTGCTCTTGTCTCGGCTTGCACTATCTTTGCCCTATGGAATTACGACAACTGAAATATTTCGTCAAAACTGCCGAACTGCTCAACTTTTCTGAGGCAGCGCGCAACCTTTACATCACGCAAAGTACGCTTTCTCAACAGATAAAGCAACTTGAGGCGGAACTCGGAACGCAACTGTTCGAGCGAAACACCCACGGGGTAGTGCTGACCGAAAGCGGAGAGGAACTGCTGCCGTATGCGCGAAAGACGCTACACACCGCCGACAGCTGCGTGGAGCATATCCGCGACATAAAGAATGTGGTCACCGGTTCGCTAAACATCGGCGTGACATACACGTTCTCGCCTATCCTCACCGAAACGCTGCTGTCGTTTATGAAGCTGTACCCGAACGTGAAACTCAACATCTTCTACAAGACGATGGAGGAACTGATGGCGATGCTCGACAAGCGCGACCTCGACTTTGTGCTGGCTTTCAAGCCTACGGGGACGGCGCAATATGCGCGCATATCGTCACACATCCTTTTCGACAACCATTTGGTGGCAATCGTGTCGGAGAGCCATCCGCTGGCAAAGAGGCAGAAGGTGACGCTCGAGGAACTGCAGGGCTACGATTTCGCTCTGCCGAGCAAGGGCCTGCAGGCGCGAAATGCCTTCGACTCAATGGTGGAAGGCAAGGCATACCGCATCAACACTCGCATTGAGCTGAACGAGGTCAACATCCTGCTGAAGCTGGTGAGGGAGAGCAATTTGGTGACAATCGTGTCGGAAGCCACAATCTACGGCGTGGAGGGAATCCATGCGGTGAGACTCGACGTGCCGGGCAACACCTACGAGATGGAGGGTTGCATACACGTGCTGAAGGATTCATACCAGAAAAGCAGTGCCAAGAAGTTTGTGCAACTGCTCAGCGAGTCTGATTCCATCAAGGAACGCGCGTTCAACTGGCTGTCGTCGGGATTTATGGAATAGACAATTATTCATCCATCTATTTTTAAGAATCAGCCCCCGGAGCATCCGTGCTTCGGGGGCTGAATATTATCGTATATGTGTCTATGCTACTTCTTCACCACGCGGCTCACCGTTGTGCCTGCCGCTGTAGCCACTTTGAGCATATAGATGCCCGATGCGCATTGGCTCAGGTCGATTCCCGACTCGCCTTCCGAACGAGCGGCAAGGCGTCCGTCGGCGGCATACGCCTCTACCGAGATTACTTCGTCGGCTGCGTTTACGTTGACAAATCCCTCGGTCGGGTTCGGATAGACGCTTACGGCTGCCGATGTCTCGACATTGTCGACGCCTGCCTCGCCTGCCACAAACTCAAACGGCTGTGCGTCGGCTATCGCGAAGTCGGTGGAGCCGTTGTTGAAGCTCACCACGTTGAACGAGTATTTACGTCCCTGCTTAACCGAGGCTTTCATCATTGTCATTGTCACGATAAGGTCGACTTTGTCTTTGTCGCCAAGCGACACCGCCGGTTTTGTTGTCGTAAGCACTGTGCCGGCCTCCACGTCGCGCAACTCGCAAAGAAGATTGCCTTTCACGTTCACTTTGGTCTTGTTGCTGATGGAAACCGAGAACTTCACTTTGTCACCCGGGTTGATAGGATTTTTGTCGGCTGTTATAGGTGCGGCGAGCGCAAGATCGACCGACTCGCCGAAGGTGATGTCGTTGCCTTTCACGTTCATTATCGTTGCATCGTCGTAGTACATGCGAATCCAATCGTTTAATCTGTCCGCCTCGCGCGACACTGCCCATATCGTGTATTTGCCGTCAGGAAGGTTGAGCAGCTGTTCGTCAAACGAATACATCAGGTTGGAGCTAATCATGTTGCCTGCCGGAATCTCGGCATTCTTTATCGTCGAGAATGCCACGCAATTGAAGTCCTCGTCGTAGATGGCCACCGAAATGCCGCCATTAAAGTCGTGGACTGTAGACATATTTGCTATACACTTGACATTGACGTCAAGCTGTTCGCCTTTCTTCAACGAGCTTTGCACTGGCTTTACTTGTCCGTCATAGCCAAACATGTTGTAGATCATCAGCGGCATGTGTCCGCTGTCGCCTGTCATTGTCTCGTCTTTGACCACTGAGACGACGCTCTGCATTGTGTTGAAGCCGCCCGAACCGCCACCGGTGCCGAGTGCTGATGGATTCATGGCGTCGACATCGAAATATCCGTCAGAAACGCCGCCCCATCCCCAGTTGATGTGGAAAAAGTTGTTTGTGTCATATCCGTCGGCTACGAAGCAGTGGCCGCCGGCCGATCCCTGACCGGAGAAAAGCAACGGATGCGAGGCGTCGAGTTCTTTTTTGACTACTTCCACAAATGCCGCCTTGTCGTACTGAGCACGATAGTGAATCTGGCAGTTGTAGCCGAAGCGGCTGAGGGCATACGGGATGTCGGCATCCTGTGCGCCGCTGGCACTGGAGGCGTAGTCCATATTCACCGCCGCACCCAGGTCGAAACACAGTTTTGCCACTGCGTTGGCCTGTTCGTCGGTGTAGGCAAGTGTCGACACATAGGAGTCGAGCATCTTGTCCCAATCATATTCCGACTTTGAGAAGTCAACCTGCACGCGTGTGCCGTTGGTGCAACGGTAGGATGTGCTGAATGCCTGTGGCTTCAACGGCCATTTCCAGTAGTCGCACACCTGTGCCATCGCTGTTGCCACGCATCCCACAACCGAACGTTTCTTGGTGGTGATGTCGACAGGACAAAGATTGTTGTAAGGCTCAGACTGGTCCCAATGCGCCTTGACCAATGGCTCTACCACGGGCGCTGCGCCGTCGGTCAATGTCTGATGGTTGGCTGCCGCTTCGCCGCTCTGCACCCGTGCCGCATAGTCGGCATAACCGTCGAGAAACGCCTGCAGCTGCACCGGCATGTTGGATGTGTCGATGCTGCCGGTTTTTGAGTAGCCCACAAGTTCGGTCAACTGGTCGTCGCCGGCTACAATTACAAAACCTTTGCCGTCGGCTGAATTGAAAATGTAGTACGGAGCGTCGCTGCCGCCGTATGATTTGTCAACTGCGCGGACAAGCTTCTGCGGACCGCTGACAGCCACGTATTTCGAAGCCACTCCAAGGGCTTGCGACTGACTGATTTGCGCCGCCTGGATGCTGCCAAAAGCGAGACCGAGCAGCATCAAAGTCGAGATTTTCTTCATTATGTTGCGATTATTTATATTTTAGGCTACAAAAGTAGTGTTTTTTCTTACTTCCGCCACGTTTCTTCCTGTCTTTAAGTTTTCTTCAACAATCGCAACACGTCCTTAAACGACGACAGGCGTCTCCCTTCAATGGGAAACGCCTGTTGTCGTTTTGCTTTTCCTGTGAGGATTAAGCCTCGTGGATAGCGTCGCTTGGGCAGTTTTCTGCGCAAGTACCGCAGCTGATGCAAGTGTCTGGATCGATTTTATAGATATCGCCCTCTGAGATTGCCTCTACTGGGCATGCTGCTGCACATGTACCGCAAGCTACACAGTTGTCATTGATTACGTAAGCCATTTTTGTAAGTTTTATTTATTTGTTTATAATTGCTGTATGCAAAGATAATGCAATTCGTGTGGATTTGTTGCGATGTTTCTTCCTTTTCTTCTTTTTAATATTATATCATACTATATTTCAGCAACTTATATTTCGTTATTTGGACTAATTGCAATTTATTCGTATTTTTGCACCATAATTTATAGTCAAAAGCAATGAATCCACTGTTTTCCATCATAACCATCACGTTCAACGCCGAGCAGGTGTTGCCGCCGACGCTCGAGAGTGTAAAGCGTCAATCGTTTACCAACTTTGAGCATCTTGTGGTCGACGGAGCGTCGACCGACGGCACGGTCGAGATTGCGGAGCGGAGCGGAATAAAGGGGATTAGCGTGGTGTCGGAGCCCGACCGAGGGCTTTACGACGCTATGAACAAGGGCATCCGCCGCGCCAAGGGTGAATATCTGATTTTCCTCAATGCCGGCGACGCTTTCCATGCGCCGTCATCGCTGCAGGAGATTGCCGATGCCATAGAGCAAGGCGCACAACCCGACATAGTTTACGGGCAGACGCAGATTGTCGACGCCGACCGCAATTTTGTGGCGATGCGCCATCTGACGGCGCCGGAGCATCTGACGTTAGACAGCTTCAAGCACGGCATGCTGGTGTGTCATCAGGCGTTTGTGGTGCGCCGCGCGCTGGCAGAGCCTTACGACCTGCGCTACCGCTTCTCTGCCGACTACGAATGGTGTCTGCGCTGCTTGAAAAAAGCGAAGCGCTGCGCCTATACAGGCACAACGCTTATCGATTATCTTGCTGATGGGCTGACCGACAAAAACCACAAGGCGTCGCTGCGCGAGCGCTACGACATCATGTGCCAATACTACGGCACGCTGCCCACCATCGTGCGCCACATCGGGTTCTTTGCCCGCAATCTGAAGCGCAAACTGTTGAAATAGCGGCTATTTTCTCACTTTCAGCCATCCCGTCGTGTCGCTTTCCACAACGCGGCGGTAATAGTTTTCGTTATATCCCGGCGACAATGGCGCCACGGGATAGCCGTCGGCTGTACGCTCAAACTTGCCGTCCTTTTCTTTCTTGATTCGTCCGTCGAGGTATTTAACGAGCAGATACTCGCCGAGTTTGCGGTAGCTGTCGGTTGCCGACATGGCGCAGCTGTCGCTGTAGGCGGTGAGCATCTCCACTGCCTTGGCTGGGTTTTCCTTGTATGCTTCGAGGGCGCGTGCCTCAATCTGTGGTGCGGCTGCCTCGTAACTGTCTTCTATGCGTTTCTGCACGGCGCGCACGTCGGGATACATCTGCGAATAGCGCGAATAAACTTGGTTGGCTACCCAGTTGTTGACCCAGAACGCCGAGGTCCACGAAAAGTTGTAGAAGTCGCCGTTGCCCTGACGGAAGCATTCAGGCACTTGCGTAAGGCAGCAATACATCGGGTTGTAGACCGACAGCGACGAGTCGTCGACGCCAAACCACAGCACGCCGCCCACAGCGTCGGGCAGCCACGAGCGCATCTGTGCCACGAGGGTGAAACCGGTCTGCTGTGTGGCTATCGGACGTTCGTGCATATATTCCACCGAATCCTGTGTCCACGTGAGCGGCGCATAGCGCACGGGCGAGTCCCAGTCGCCGGCGCCCGGCTCCTTGCGCATGTCCATCGGAGTGCCATCAAAATGGTCGCGCATCATTTCCTGAAGGTCTCTGACGCTGAGTTTCTTCGTCGGCTTCACGTAGAGTGGAAGCGCGTCGCCTTTCATCTCTGTCACCCACGGCAGATAGCGGTCCATACCGTTGGCAAAGCGGTTGAAGTAAGCCCACACGCGGCCGTCGCATCCGCGATACGCCAGATAGTCGCTGACGGCGTATGCTTGGCAGAAGCTGAAGTCCTCGTCTTTGCCCTTGAACCAGCCTTTGCGGCGTGCATACTTGACTACGTCCTTGGAGTAGAGGCAGTTTTGTTTGTCGCCAAACGGGATGCGGTGTATGCGCGACTGGTTGGCGTGGCCGCTGATGCAGTCGTCGGGGATGCGGATGGCTGCCCACACGGCGCCTTTCTCATCCATGCCTTTCGACACCATCTCGAGCACCCACACTTCGTTGGGGTCGGCTATCGAGAACGACTCTCCGCCGCTGTAGTAGCCGTAGCGCTCCACGAGCGACGTCATCACGCGGATTGCCTCGCGGGCGGTGCGCGCGCGCTGCAGCGTGACGTAGATAAGCGAACCGTAGTCCATTATGGCGGTGGTGTCTGCAAGTTCGGGGCGGCAATCGAATGTGGTCTCGGTTATTGCCAGCTGATGCTCGTTCATGTTGCCCACAGTGGCATACGTGTGCTCCACCTGCTCTATCTGTCCGAGATATTTATGTGTGTCCCACTCCTTGATGTCGAGCATCTCGCCTTTCTTATGGTCGGCGGCGGACTGACGGTAGAGCTCGCCGTAGAGCACGTAGGCATCGGCGTTGTAGGTGATCATTGTCGAGCCGTCGGCTGTAGCGTTTTTTCCTGCTATCAGGCTGGTGCATGCAAATGCCGCCTGCACGCCCGCAAGCATCAAGGCGAGCGCTGAGATTAGTTTTTTATTCATTTATTGTTTGTTTGAAGTTACGGAAAGGATACGGTTGCCACTGCTGAACGAATGCACGTCGTAGCTGGCGCCGAACGCTTCGGCTTGATAGCGGCTTGCCTTGGCGTCGTCGGCAAGCGTATGGAGATCGAGACGGAGGTCACTGCTGAAGTCTACGCCTTCCTTGCCGGCACACTTGAAGATTGCCTCCTTGGCGGTCCATGCCACGGTGGCTTTCCAGGTCGATGTGCCGATGAAGCGTTGTTCTTCTGCCGAGAACACACGGTCTTTCACGCGGTCTACGCGCTTGTCGACGATTTCCACATCGACACCGACGCGCTCCGACGCCGACCATGCGGCAACCACCCACCCACGGCAGTGCGACAGGCTGAAGCCCATATCCATGCGCGCGCCTGCCTTTTCAACATAAGGCGCGCCCGACGGCTCATGGCAGAGCATGGCGTCGTCGCCAAACAGCTCGTGGACAAGCAGACGGGTCACCATTATTTCCGTGCGGCGGTTCACCGACTTCACGCCGTCGACAAATCGGTGCATACCGAAATCGTCGCCGGCGGCTTCGACACTCATCATATCAGGAATCTCCACTTCGGCAATCTCGATATCGCCTACGGAGGTGCGGTGTACTCTCATTTACTCTTCTTTTGTTTCCGGTTTGTCTTGCAGTATCTTCACTTTCACTTTCTCTATGCGGTGGCGCTCCACTGCCATCACACGGAAGCGGCAGCGTCCGTATTCTATAAGTTCGTTTTCCTGTGGGAAATCGTGCTTTATGTTGAGCAGCAGTCCGGCGATGGTCTCGGCGTCTTCGTCTACGTCGGCAAACTCATCGTCGTCAAGCCCCGTGATGCGGTAGAAGTCGTTGAGCTGAGTCTTGCCCTCAAACTCATAGATGTCCTGCGACAGGCGTTTGTAGTTTTTCTCGTCGTCGTCATATTCGTCGTTGATCTCGCCAACAATCTCCTCAAGCACATCCTCAAGGGTGACAACGCCTTGCGTGCCACCATACTCGTCGACCACTATCGCCATGTGCATCTTCTTTTTCTGAAAATCCTCGAGAATGTCGTCAATCATGCGGCTCTCGGGCACGAAGAAGGCGTCGCGCAGCAGCGACTGCCATTTGAACGCGGCGTCTTTCTTGCCCACAAACGGCAGGAGGTCCTTGGCATAGACTATGCCTTTGATGTTGTCCTGATTGTCGACATAGACGGGCAGACGCGAATAGCCCGACTCGCGCACGGTGGCGAGAAGCTGGTCGAAGGTCATATCCCAGTCCACGCAGGTCATGTCAACGCGGGGCGTCATGACGTCGCTGACAGTCTTGCCGCCGAACTTCAGGATTTCCTCAAGCATGTTTTTGTCTTTCTGCTCCTCCACATCGGTGATCTCAAGCGCGTGCGACAGGTCGTCGAGCGACAGACGCTCTTCTTTCTTGGTCACGACTCGGTTGACAATAACCGTGCTGCGTGTCATCAGCGACGTCAGCGGACGCAACATGTGCGACAGAGAGCCTACGCCGCCCACAGCAAAAACTGCCCATTTCAGGCGATGCTCATTGCTGTAGAGCTTGGGGAGGATTTCGCCGAAGAGAAGCAGGATAAACGTGAGCAGCACTGACTGCAGCACAAAGTTAACCACGGGGCTGGCTATCACAAGAATCTGCGTAAGGGCATAGTTGAGCAGAAGCACTATCGACACATTGACAAAATTGTTGGAGATAAGGATTGTGGCGAGCAGACGCTCCGGCTCTTTAAGCAGGCGCGACACTGCCGCGCGCTTGTCTTCGTTCTCGATATCGTCGATGTCGCTTTGAGAAAGGGCGAAGAACGCTGTTTCTGAGCCCGACACGAAAGCCGAAACCATCAGAGCCACGCATGCCACTGCGAGAGCCACCATACTCCCTGCCGTAGGCACATTGAAGCCTATCCAGCTTGTGCCGCCATTCAGCGAGGCGGCAATAAAATTTAAAATACTCGGGTAAGGGTCTAAGTCCAAAATTATTATGCTTTTATTAATCTGTCTGCAAAGATAGTGCAAATCGAGCGCATAACAACAAGCTTGCTTGTATGTTTTGCCGAGATGCTGCCTATTTTATACAAAGATAGTGCAAGGTGAGCGAAAAACAAAATCAAGCGAGCTTGATTTTGTTTTTCCGAGATGCAGCATTAAAGTCCTTAAAGTCCTTAAAGACCTTAAAATCCCCCACAGTTCTTAAAATCTTCAATTCCACTTAACCCCCTCAATCTCTTTTTTTCGGATCCAACAAGTTCCGCCTTTGCAGGCGCATACGCGCCATTCTTTCAGAGAATCCGCCCTCCTCAAGAAATTTCTCAGACAAAGCCTGCAATTGCTTAAAAAGCAAATAATCCGTCTGCATTATCAACACAATCACCATATTAGCGATTGTTTGCGGAGGTCGGGTTCTTGCCAAATTCATAAAAAATTCCGAATCATTATGTGTTTTTCCCAGCTCTCGCATCGCACTCATCTCCACCGAATCCATTTCCCATTGTCTATGACCATTTACACGCAAATAATCCTTATAATCTTCAAGCAACTCCATCAAACTCGCCTTAGCCACATTTATCAATCTGATTTCGCTCTTGCTTGATGTCGACGACGCTGCGCATCCCTCCACAATATTCTGTTTCCCGCTGCGGGCAGCCTGCACCATTTGATCAAAAGTTCTATCAGTACGCCTGATATAATTAGTGCAAAAATAAAAAGTCATGTCATAGATAGCCTGACTCTTCTGATATGAGAGAAGCTGCTTATAATTGCCGTTTTTAGGGATAAGTGTGTCCATCATTCTGCTTTGTTACACAACAAATATAGTGCAAATCGAGAGCAAAAACAACAAGCTTGCTTGTATGTTTTGCCGAGATGCAGCCTATTTTATTCAAAGATAGTGCAAATCGAGAGCAAAACAAAATCAAGCAAGCTTGATTTTGCCGTTTTTCCGAACCGCAACATTAAGGTCGTTAAAGTCCTTAAAATCCTCCCCCCTCAAAAAAAACAAAAGCGGGCGGAAACTGCCGCTTCCGCCCGCCTGCTCATTCTTCGAAAATGATTATTTCACGATAACTTTCTTCACAACATTGTCTGCACGCACGATGTAGAGACCTGCTGCCACGCGGGTGCGGACGTCGGTGCTTACCAATGCGCCTGATGTTGTGTAGACTGCTACGCTTTGTGCGCCTTCAACAACGATTTCGCCGTTTGCCGCTGCGATAACCACACCTGCTGCGTCAACACCTGCCACACTTGATGTCTTTCCTGTCGCTGCCTTAACGGTCCATTTGTCGCCGACCTTAGCAACTGTGAGGATTACTGACGCTACGTCGCCTTCTGCAATGAGAGTCAAGTCATTACCATGTCCTGGATTACCTTGCAAATCTACAGCATCGCCATCCAAATCCAACGCAATTTTTCCAGCATAGTGGACTCCATTAATTACAATGCAAAAACCTTCTGACAATGCAACCATATTTTCTTCTACCTCATATGTATAAGTGCCGTTTGGATTGCTTACCATATCGACTTGACTCCAACCATTAAACACACCTGTAATCTGAACCTTGCCTGTTTTCTCGCCAACAATCTTCAGTTTCCAAGTCTCGCCTTCTTTTTTGACAGTAAGAGTGATTTTGTCATAGTCGGCTGCGTCGGTAATCTTCATATTGTTGGCGCTGCTGCCACCACTATACAAGTCCTTGAAGCCCCATTCGTTGTTAAGCGTACCTTTAAATTCATCATTGTGAAGCCAAGTGTTTGTGTCTACAATGGTTATTTTAAAATCGCCTGCCAATTTCGCAGTCTCAGTCTCTTCATAAACATATTCGCCTGTTTCTTTATTATAGGTAAACGCTGGAGCGTCAGTTCCCCAAGAATATTTAGCACCGCGCAACTGAACAGTATATGTTTCTACTGGTTCCGGAGTCACAGCACCTGGTGCGCCTTCTGTCTTTGTAAAATTCCAATCTGCATTCAACACGAAAGTACAGTCGCCTGTTATGCCTTTAATATCTTTTGTTTGCTTAGTTCCACGGCTTTGGTTATTATTAAAAAGGATGTTATACAATCCATCTGTATTGACGGTATATACAAAATAATCTGCGCCTTCGATTGTTTCTTTTTCTGTCAACTTATCCCCAGGCCAGCCATTTGTGCAGAATTTATTACTGTCATCCCATGCCCAAACTGCAAGATTGCTTTCTGCTGTCACTTGACCTTCCCCAATTTTCAGATACACCTTTGCTGCCTGCGCAGAAACAATTGCCATCAAGGCAAACAATAACGTAAAAGTAAGTTTTTTCATAATAGTTAAATTTTAATTTTTTCGATATGTATATTGCCAAACTATGGTGCGCATTTCCCACACGCACCATAGTATTTTTGTAAATTTATCTTCTGTTATTTCACGATAACTTTCTTAACAACATTGTCGGCACGCACAATGTAGAGACCTGCTGCCACGCGGGTGCGGGCGTCAGTGCTTACCAATGCGCCGGCTGCTGTGTAGACTGCTACGCTCTGTGCGCCTTCAACAACAATTTCGCCGTTTGCTGCGTTTACAGCCACGCCTGCTGCGTCAACACCTGCCACGCTGCCTTCTGTTGCAACAAGCTTAAACGCGCCTGTGTTGATGTTGAATGTCACCTTGTAAGTGCCGGGAGCTGTTGTGCAGCATTTGTCCAAGCCCTTTGTGAATGTGCCTTCGAGAGTGCTGACAGTTGTTTCTTCAGCAAAGCCCCAAGTGCCTTTGCCTCCGAGACCTTCAAAGATACGCCAGTAGCTCAACTCGCTCTCTTCGGCTGCAGGGAAAGTTATCACTCCGCTGAACTCGCCGGCTGTCTCTGTTGCAGTGAGCTTGCCGCTTGGGTCAGTGAAGTCCCAACCGTTGTTGTTGCCCATCACGTAAACCTCTGTCACTTCGCCTGCTTCGCCCTCTGTGCCTTCAAGGAGGAGAGATGCGTTGCCTTCACCGTCGATAGTAAGAGTGATTGTTTTGCAATTGTAAGTTGCGTCGCCAAGGTCGATGTTTGCACTTGCCCCACCCGGAACGAGTGAGTAAGACATACCGAGTTGTGGCACTGCTCCCGAGATACCGCCATAGTTGCAGGCATCGCTCCAATTAGCGTCTGCCACCTTGAACTGTCCGAAAAGTTCTTTATCTGCAAGCGTATAAACGCCTTCCTTTTCAGTTGTCTGGAATTCCCATGCTGGATCTGCATTCCAGTTTGTCACACCACCGCGAATAAAGATTCCTGATCCTGCGGCGTTACCAACCAATGCGCAGAGTACGCACATCAAAAAAAGAGTAAATTTTTTATTCATAGGTTCTAAATTTTAATTAGTGAATCATTAACGCCGCAAAGATACACCTTATTTTCACAAAGTGGTCAACAAAAAGATATGTTCTTCAACATATTTTGGACATAATTTCAATCCTCACATCATCAACGCTCTAAGAACCGCCTCCACCGCCAACCGAAGCCACAGCCCGAGCAGCCGACCGCGCGAGCGGTCACATCATCAACGCTCTAAGAACCGTCTCCACCGCCAACCGAAGCCACAGCCCGAGCAGCCGACCGCGCGAGCGGTCACGTCTTCAGTTAACCCCCGACAGCGTCGGGGGTACACGCACCGACGCACATGCGCCGCGGAGCGCCGCCGCTGAAAGAAGCATCGCATAAAAAGAAAGGATGCTCCGCCGCAAGGCGAGACATCCCTTCTCTAACAATAAATTATTCTGGTAGATTAGTCTTTTAACTTCATCTTCAGATATTCACGGTTCATACGTGCAATGTTGCTCAACGAAATGTTTTTCGGACACTGAGCGGCGCAAGCGCCTGTGTTGGTACAGTTACCGAAACCGAGCTCGTCCATCTTGCTCACCATAGCGCGGACGCGGCGTGCTGCCTCGACCTTGCCTTGTGGGAGAAGTGCGAACTGGCTGACCTTCGCTGAAACAAACAGCATAGCCGAACCGTTCTTGCAGGCTGCCACGCAGGCACCGCAACCGATGCAGGTAGCTGAGTCCATTGCCTCGTCGGCTGCCTCCTTTGAGATAGGTATTGCGTTGGCATCGCCGGCTCCGCCCGTATTGAACGATACGTAGCCACCAGCCTGCTGGATTTTGTCGTAAGCCGAGCGGTCTACCATCAAGTCACGGATTACGGGGAATGCGTGCGAGCGCCATGGCTCGATAGTGATAGTGTCGCCGTCGTTAAACTTACGCATGTGCAACTGGCAAGTAGTGATGCTGCCAACAGGTCCGTGAGGATTACCGTTGATGTAGAGCGAGCACATACCGCAGATTCCCTCGCGGCAGTCGTTGTCGAACACTACTGGCTCCTCGCCCTTCTCCACAAGCTGCTCGTTGAGCATGTCGAGCATCTCAAGGAAGCTGATGTTGGTCGGCACATTGTCAAGTGAATAATCGACGAATTGACCCGGCTCTTTAGGACCGCGTTGACGCCAGATTTTTAACTTTATGTTGATTGTCTGTTCCATAATTAGCTAAAATATTAATGCCTAAAGGCGGGTTGTTATGACTTATAGTTACGTGTTTGAACCTTGATTGCCTCATAGTTGAGCGGCTCTTTCAGCAAGATTGGCTTTTCGCCCTCACCGGCATACTTCCAGCAGCTTACATACATATACTGGTCGTCGCGGCGCTGTGCCTCGCCATCCTCTGTCTGATACTCCTCGCGGAAGTGTGCGCCGCACGACTCGTTGCGGTGGAGCGCGTCGATCGCCATAAGGCGGCCGATAGTGAAGAAGTCCTCAAGACGGAGTGCCTTCTCAAGCTCTACGTTGAGAGTGTCTGCCTCGCCTGGTACAAACAAGTTGGTGTCGAATTCTTTCTTCAAGTTGTCGATTTGCTCGATTGCCTTGATCAAGCCTTCTGCCGTACGTCCCATACCTACAAGGTTCCACATAATCAAGCCGAGTTCCTTGTGGATTGAGTCGGCTGAACGTTTGCCCTTGATGTTCATCAATCGCTCGATGCGTGCGCGAACCTTTTTCTCTGCCTCAACAAACTCAGGGGCGTCGGCTCCCGGGTGTTTAACCTTAATCTGGTCAGAGAGATAGTTCTGCATTGTGTAAGGCAATACGAAATAACCGTCGGCCAAGCCCTGCATCAACGCAGAAGCTCCGAGGCGGTTACCGCCGTGGTCGGAGAAGTTTGCCTCACCGATTGCAAACAAGCCCTTGACTGATGTCTGGAGCTCGTAGTCTACCCAGATACCGCCCATTGTGTAGTGCGATGCCGGGAAGATCATCATCGGTGTCTTGTATGGGTTGTCGTCGGTAATCATCTCATACATCTGGAACAAGTTGCCATAGCGAGCTGCGATGACATCCTCGCCCAAACGGTTGATTGCGTCGGAGAAGTCCAAGTAAACGGCATTGCCTGTTCCTACGCCGTAGCCTGCGTCGCAACGCTCTTTGGCTGCACGGCTGGCGATGTCGCGAGGACAAAGGTTACCGAATGCCGGATAGCGGCGCTCCAAGTAGTAGTCGCGGTCTTCTTCCTTGATTTCTGTCGGTTTGAGCTTGCCGGCGCGGATTGCCTCGGCATCTTCTTTCTTCTTCGGAACCCAGATGCGGCCGTCGTTACGCAACGACTCTGACATAAGGGTAAGCTTCGACTGGTTCTCGCCATGCTTTGGAATACATGTCGGGTGAATCTGCGTGAAGCAGAGGTTTGACAGGTATGCACCGTGCTTGTAGCACTGCACTGCAACAGAACCGTTGCAACCCATAGCGTTGGTCGAAAGGAAGAAAACGCGGCCGTAACCGCCTGTTGCAACAACAACTGCGTGTGCGGCGTAGCGCTCAATCTCACCGGTGATAAGGTTGCGCACGATGATACCGCGTGCGCGGCCGTCTACAACTACCAAGTCGAGCATCTCGCGGCGTACGTAGCTCTTCACTGTGCCCTTGTTGATCTGACGGTTCAATGAAGAATATGCGCCGAGAAGGAGCTGCTGGCCTGTCTGTCCTTTAGCGTAGAACGTACGTGACACTTGGGCGCCACCGAAAGAACGGTTGGCGAGCAAGCCTCCGTATTCACGTGCGAATGGCACGCCCTGTGCAACGCACTGGTCGATGATGTTGTTTGACACTTCTGCCAAGCGGTATACGTTGGCTTCGCGTGAGCGGAAGTCTCCACCCTTTACTGTGTCGTAGAACAAACGGTAAACGGAGTCACCGTCGTTCTGATAGTTTTTCGCTGCGTTGATACCACCCTGCGCGGCGATTGAGTGCGCGCGGCGTGGAGAGTCCTGGATACAGAAGTTCAACACGTTGAAGCCCATTTCGCCGAGTGTCGACGCTGCCGACGCTCCTGCAAGGCCTGTTCCTACAACGATGATGTCGAGGTGACGCTTGTTGGCTGGGTTCACGAGTTTCTGATGTGCCTTGAAGTTTGTCCACTTCTCAGCAACTGGTCCTTCAGGAATTTTAGAGTCAACTTTCTCGTCCGAATAAACGGCGTATTGGCTCATTATGCTTGTGCTATCAATAATTTTTTCTGACATGTCTCAATTAGTTTGAAGTGAATTAAAGAGCAAACTGAACTGTGAATACTACGGCTTGAATCAAGAACAATCCGATTACGATTGTTGCCCACCAGTTGCCAAGTGTTTTGAAACGTGGAATCCAAACGTTGTTGGTTGTGCCGAGCGACTGGAACGCGCTCCAGAAGCCGTGAGTCATGTGGAACCAAAGTGCCACAAGTCCGATGACGTAAACTGGCAATGTCCACATCTGGCCGAAAGCGTTCTTGATGTGGTGCATACCGTCGGCTGCCAAAAGAACTGCGCTGCCGTCACCACAGCTTGCGCCCAACTGATGGCATACCTCTACAAACTGCATCTTTGCCCAGAATTGAGCGAAGTGCACAATCATGAAGGCTACGATTACGATACCGAGCACGAGCATGTTCTGCGACGCCCACTCTACGCTTGCTGGCTTTGTTGTAACCGCGTAGCGGTCGTTGCCGCGCGCCTTGCGGTTCTGCATCGTAAGCCAGAATGCATAAATAATGTGTACAATGAAGCCGGCGGCAAGAATCGCTGTAGCGACCAATGCGTACCAATTAGCACCCAAGAACTCGCAGACCATGTTGTATGCGTCCGGAGATATCAGGGCTACTGTGTTCATTAATACGTGAAAGGTTACAAATAGGAGCAGGAAAAGACCGGTTACCGACATAACCACTTTTCTTCCTAAGGATGAATTTGTTAACCACATAGTAGTTCTGAAAATTTAGTTATTAATTAAGTTTATAGTTTTAATTCAAAATGCACGGGGCATAGTTCCCCGTGCAAAGTTACCTTTTATTAACCGAATATGGAAATTATTCTATAATTTTTTTACGTCTCTCACTTTTGCCGCTTTGCGGTCGCGCTCGCGGCGGAAACTGTCGAAGGTTTCAAAGATGTCGCCGAGGGCGATGGTGGAGTTGCTGACCTGACTTTCGTAGAGCTGGGCGCCGGTGGTGCCGGCGGATGCCTGTCCTTGAAGGGCGCCGCTGACACCGCTTATCTGCTCAAACAAGCGCATCTGAAGATTGACCATCTCGTAGGCGCCTATGTTGGTGGCGTTGCCGCTCACTTGCTCCGGACGGTCGTTGCCGCCGCGGGGATGGTAGGGGACTATGCCGTTGGGCTTCGACCATGCATAGCGGAGGTCGTTCCATGTGAAGCCTTCGGGAAGGATATTGTCTGGATAGAGGAGCACGCCTTTCGCGCTGGCGCCCATCACGTGGTCTACAAGGGTGACGAGACGGTTGACGTATTTCTGCTGGTCGATCACGTCCTCAACCATCGAATGCACCTCGCCGTCGGTCAGCGGATAGAGCTTCAACGCGAAGGGGTGGCTGCCGTGGCCGAAGGGACTGTCGTACTGGCTGAGGACGGCGCCGTCGGGGCTGAGCCAATAGCATCGCCAAACGTGGCGCAGCTCCCAGCGGCGGTCGATGTCGGGGTCGTGGACAGGCTCTTCGGGTGTGCCGGGCTGGAAAAACCATTCGCCGGTGCGCCGGTTGTGGCAGTCGTAGCCCTCCCGGCTCTCGCGCCGCCACAGCTCGACCACGCGCACTCGCCCGGGTTTGCCGCTGCGGAAGAAGTCGGCGGTGCCTGAATCTACGGCGTCGGGCTGTGTCTGATAGTGGCGGCAGATGTCGAGGGCGCGGGTGCGGCTGCCGTCGCTGAGCCGCTCAACAAGAGTGGCAAGCGGCATGTCGTGCAGCTGACCGACAAGGTCGAAGTCGCGGCAGCGGGGGTCGTCGCCGCCGCGGAACAGCATCTGCGACGGCGACACGTTGCTGAGCGCAACCCGTCCTTCCTCGCCGAAGTCAATGCGCTGGAAGCAGCACCCGGAGATGAGAAATTCTTCCATCAGACGGCTGTCGAGCTCGCCCACAAGGTTGCCGTGCAAAGGCTCCGCAGGTGCGGGTTCGGCGGCGAGACGGCTGCGGAACCGCCCCACCACGCTCTTGACCAGCTGGCGGATAAGGTTGTTGGTCAGCGGATCTTTGCCGTTGTCACGCAGATGCTGCCACTCGCTGACGCGCTGACCGTGCTCGTCGGTCATCATGTCGCACCACTGGTTGCCATAGGTGAAATTCTTGTTGCGCTCGCGTTTTTCTCTCAGCGGACGCATCCGCTCCCATGCCCTGTGTGCTTCGGCAAGCAGGTGCATGGCTTGGCTTGTATTCTCTGTGTTTTCCATAGTTTTCTTTTTTGGGCAAAAATACACCCACAACAATACAATCTGTCGCAAAAAAGAGACAAAAAACAAACTTTTTTCATCGTCTTATTGTTGTCTACATATAAAAAATGAGAAATTTTTTTTTATTTGGAAAAAAATAAGGCTTTATCAAAAAACAAACGTATATTTGCAGAAAGAATATACAAATTCAAAATCATCAATAACTATGAACAAAAAAATCAGTTTGTATGTATTGGTCGGTGCTGTTGCATTGACTGGATGTAACAAGAAAATGCAGGACTTCGCTGCCGAGCATTTCACCACCAACCCTAACCCACTCGAAGTTGTGGGCGACAACGTTCCTGGCACAGTAACTGCCAATGTTCCTCAAAAGTTCTTCAAAAAGAACGCAGAGGTTACCGTAACTCCTTACCTTTCTTATGGTATGGACAACAAGGCCACTTCTCAGTCTTACACTTTCCAGGGCGAGAAGGTTAAGGGCAACAATCCTGTTATCAACTACAAAGAAGGCGGTACAGTGACAATCCCTGTAAACTTTGTCTACACTCCGGAGATGATGAAGAGCGACCTCTACCTTGACTTCAACGTGGTTCAAGGCAAGAAAGTCTACACTCTCCCTGCTGTGAAAGTTGGTGAAGGCGTTGTAGCCACTTCTACTTTGGCTGACGCTACTACTGTCACTCCTTCTGCTGCTGCCGACAAATATCAGCGCGTAATCAACGAAATCTGCGACGCTAACCTTATGTTCCTTATCAACCAGGCCAACGTTCGCGCTTCTGAGTTGAAGAAAGGCACAAGCGTTTCTAACTTCAACGAAACTGTTGCCGAGGCTTCTAAGGCTGACAACAAAGAAATTGAAGGCATCCACGTTTCTTCTTTCGCTTCTCCTGAAGGTGGTGTGAAATTCAACGCCAAACTGTCTGAAAAACGTGAGCACTCTACTGTTAACTACTTGAACAAGAACCTCAAGAAAGAAAAAGTTGACAACTACGGCGATATCACGTCTGAGTTCACTGCTCAGGACTGGGACGGTTTCCAGAAACTCGTTTCCGAGAGCAACATCCAGGATAAAGATCTTATCCTCAGCGTTCTCTCTATGTACAGCGACCCTGAACAGCGTGAGAAAGAAATCCGCAACCTCTCTTCTGTATTCGATCAGTTGGCTAAGGAAATCCTTCCGCAACTCCGCTACTCTCGCATCTCTGCTTCGATCAACACTATCGGTCGCAGCGACGAGGAAATCGCAGCTCAGTACAAAGAAGATCCTACTCAACTCTCTATCGACGAGCTCCTTTACGCTGCCACTAAGACTGACAACGTTAACGAGAAAGAGGACATCTACAAAACTGCCGTTAAGCAATATCCTAATGACTACCGCGCTTACAACAACCTCGGTATGGCTCAGTATGTAAAGGGCAACTACAACGATGCTAAGGCTAACTTCGAGAAGGCTGCTTCTCTCAACCCTAACAGCGACGAGGCTAAGATGAACCTTGGTCTTATCAAGATGATGAACAAGGACTACAACGGTGCTCGCGAAGCTTTCGGTAGCGCTGCTAACGCTGAAGGTATCAACGAGGCTATGGGTGTTTACTACCTCCGCCAGGGTGACTACCAGACTGCTGCCAAAGCTTTCGGCGACAGCAAGTCGAACAACGCGGCTCTCGCTCAAATCCTCAACAAGGACTACAGCGCCGCTCAAAGCACTCTCGAGGCTGTAAAGGCTCCTAACGCTACTACTTACTATATGATGGCTGTCGTTGCTGCCCGCACTAACAACGAACAGGCTGTATACGCAAACCTCCGCAAGGCTGCCGCTCTTGATGCTTCTATCAAGGACCGCGCTGCCATCGACAAAGAGTTTGCAAACTACAACGTAGCAAACCTCTAATCTGAGCGTTACAACAATTTATAGAAAAGGCGGCTGTCATGACAGCCGCCTTTTTGCTTTTCATCATCACCACATCCTGACATTATGAACCGAATCAAAACCTTTCTGCTCCTAATGATTGCCGCGGCTATCCACTGCAATGCCGCAAATTATCTGCGTGTGAACCAAATCGGATACCTTGTCGACGACGTGAAAGTTGCCGTGATTATGATGGAACACGGCGACGCCCCGACCTCGTTCTGCGTGGTCAACGCCGACTCCGGAAAGAAGACCGTGATGCACTCGGTGAAACCTACGGGCGAGTTTGCTGGCTTCGCTCAGACGGCACGGCTCGACTTCTCAAAAGTAAAGACTCCTGGCACATACTACATTACTGCGTCAGGGGCAAAATCCTCATCTTTCCGCATTGCCGACGATGCCTATGCCGGCGCACAGGAGGTGCCGCTGAACTATATGCGGCAGCAACGCTGCGGATGGAATCCGCTGATGCGCGACTCCTGCCACCGATACGACGGACGCCTGCAGCTGTGCGGCGACCGCGACGGTGAACACGTTGACGTGCGCGGTGGATGGCACGACGCAAGCGACTATCTGCAATATCTCACCACTTCTGCCAACGCTGTCTACCAAATGCTGTTTGCCTACTCGCAGAATCCGTCGGTGTGGGCGGACAACTTCCAAGCCGACGGCACTGAGGGTGCAAACGGAATCCCCGACATACTCGACGAGGCTCGCTGGGGTCTGGAATGGATGCTGAAAATGAATCCTGACGACAACACGTTCCTAAACCAGATTGCCGACGACCGCGACCACCGCTCGCCAGGACTGCCCAACAAGCAGATGGCCGACTATGGATGGGGTGCGGGGAAAGACCGACCTGTATACCCGTGCATCGGTAGCCCGGCGGGACTGAGAGAATACAAGAACCGCAGCCGCGGACTGGCTTCTTCGGTGGCGAAATTCAGCTCGTCGTTCGCTCTCGGCGCAAAGGTGTTTGAAACGCTCGACCCTGCTTTTGCCTCTACGCTGCTTAGAAAGTCGGGCGTGGCATACGATGTGGCGAAGGCAAACCCGGGCAACTGCCAGACGGTATGCACCGTGTCGCCTTATTTCTATGAGGAGGACAACTGGACCGACGACCTTGAGCTGGCGGCGGCGACAATAGCGGCCTGCTCTGGTTCGGAAAAGATGATGTCGGAGGCGGTCGATTGGGAACGACAGGAGCCTGTGACTCCATGGATGGGTGCCGACAGCGCCCGACACTATCAATGGTATCCGTTTGTCAACATCGGACACGCATTGGTTGCAATGCACGGCAACGAGCGACAGCGCGCCGAGGCACTGCGCAACATGCGCTGCGGCTTGCAGCGCGTGGCCGACAGAGCCGCCGACGTAAATCCTGCCTTCAAACACGGCATCCCTTTCATCTGGTGCAGCAACAACCTTACAGTGGCATTTGTGACACAGGCGATGCTCTACCGCAAGCTGTCGGGCGACTGCCAGTTCCAAGAAATCGAGACAGCCATGCGCGACTGGCTCTTCGGTGTGAATCCGTGGGGTAAATGCATGGTCGTGGGGCTGCCCGAGAATGGCGACTATCCGCGCGACCCACATTCAATGATAAGTCACGGACACGACTATAAAATCACCGGCGGACTTGTCGACGGCCCTGTCTACACTGCCATCTTCAAGTCGTTGCGCGGCGTGGTGCTGAGCCACGACGACGGATATGCCAAGTTTCAAGGCGGCGCGGCGGTCTATCACGACGACTATTGCGACTACAGCACCAACGAGCCCACAATGGACGGAACGGCTTCGATGACATGGTTCCTCGGCGAGCTGGCGAAAGCCGCCCACAGATAACCCTTCCGCGGCACTCTTACAAAGGCGTGCATCAATCAGCATATCATCCCTTCATCAACTTATCATATAATGGCCATATCGCCCATTATATGATAAGTTGATTTTATTTGGAAGCTACCCCTCATATAAAATAATCTGAATTCACTGCTCGCCGACACTTATTGCAACTTGTCTGCCGCCGCCGATTATTTGCCGATGCGTATGTGTACATCGTTGATTATCAATAGTATAGCACCCTAAAAGGTACAACCAGCAGGTTGGCAAGCATCTGAGAATGTGTAAGTTAGTGATTTTTAACACCATTCTCAGCTTGTACCTCCATTTTGGAAAGTAAAAGTAAGTGTAATTTCCTGAATATCAAAATGTGCGCTACAAAAACTTGTGAAAAATGCCATTTTTTGATGAGAAAAGGTACAAAAATAGCCCTGAAACCGAAGCGGAAGTCAGAGCCATTTTTGCATTAAATATTATTCTTCATCTTCATCATAAGTGTCAGACCTAAATTCAAAAATTAATTCAGAGGAGGGAATATTACATTCTTCAAATAAACCATGCAGAATATTTATCTTTGTCTGTGTACTATTATCAGTCCATAAGTACATATTGGGGCCAAGCTCTCTTCTCCAAGATTCTGGGGTTGTTGAAAATCCAGATTTTTCATTTGCGCATAACCACTCAATAGTAGAGCGCCTTTTCAATAAAATGTGATTGCATACCTGAATCAACATGTCTTTCCAAGTGTTTACCGTGTATCGAACTCCATACAGTATATATGCTTGCAATTTTTTACCAGTAAATTCAAAATCATCATCTTCTAATGATGCAGATTCTGCCTCTTGCTTAGTAGGCTTGAACGTGGTTGACGGCATCGGCCATAATTTCATAAAAACGCTCAATAGTTCCTTTCGCCTTTCTTTCAGTTCATCCTCAGTCCATTTATTACAAGATTTGAGATAATTGTTTAATCTGAAAGCACTCTCTTTAAACCCTTTCTCCATATCTCTCTTCTCAAGGAATGTAAGGTTACTGTATTGCGAGTTATAGGCTGTTAGTGTAAGGTTAGCCATAGTGTGAAGATATGTATCGTGTATGCGTTCCCATTCTGGACCTAAATCTTTTTTCCATTGATCCGAAAGCGTCTGAGGCATTATGTGCTCAATGGAAATTTTCTTCTCTGAAAGTCCTTTTACAACATCATGACGTTCGTTATTATCCCTGTTTTCCAAACGTTCCAATATGAACATTCGTGCATTTGCCGGAATCTTGTACACTTGGCGTGTGGCAAAGTCCGTTTTAACATCCTCGTCACTGGGGAAAATAGACGAACGTCCCTTCTTGAGCAGGATATATGTCAAGACATCAATATAAGCAAGTTTGTTGTCACTTATAACTTTACCTATATAGCTTAACACGTCTCTATGTAAAGTGGCAAATACTTTGTTTAAGGCATTTGACGGAAGGTTACATATTATGCGGCGTGCCCAATAGGTTTCAATCACATCTATGACCCTGCAAATTTCGCTTTCAGGCAAATTGTTTTTTGAAGCATAATCAAAAAAAAGCCATAAAGAAAGGATATGCAATTGTTGAATCAAGTGTTCGTAATTGACTTAGCTTTTGATTCAATTTATCGGTTCCGGCTTTTGCATTATTTATTTGACTATATATTTTAGCATAATGGTGCATATCCTCAAGCAAATCGGCTCTTGCCATTTTGTTCCCTTCAGCATACTCCTTAAATATAAAATAAATTTTATCTATACGACCTATTTTACCTTGCTTCATCGTAAGATAATCACGAACAAATGAAGAAGGATCATACTTTGTAAACACTTCTATAGGATTCCAAAAAAAGGTTATAGAGATTATCTTGTTCTGTTGGGGATAGAGACATTAATAAGTAATTGCGTATCTTATCAGCTTCACTTAGATCAAGTCCTGTTGAGTTGAGACTTTCAAAAATCAATTGAGGATCGTCATCTGCATCTAGACGAATATTTATGACTTCCAATTTCTTAATTGTTTCAAACAACTCGTCAATTGTAAGTCCGGAACGTATGACCCTATCATAGAAAAAGTCATAATTTCGCGTAACATTAGATTCTTTAATGTATTGTTCTTTTGATTTATATAGCAAAGCATCAAATGCTTCCATATCCTTTTTGATCGGTTTGAGTTTTACCTTGCGTTCGTCTTCTTGATACTCATCCACAAGGTATCGCTTGAATATTTTTTCAACCAATTTGGAATCTACTGCCTCTATCAATCCCTCTTTTTTTGCATTGACCATAGCAGTCAGCAACAACGAAACGGTGGTAATACGTTGTTGCCCATCAATGATATACCTGTCTTCGGTTCCAGGTTGAATACTTGATACAATGCTTCCAAAGAAATGGCTTTTCCTGTTACTCTCATGTAGATTTAGCAAATCATTAAATAGTTGTTCGCAGTTTTCTTCCTTCCAATCATAATTTCTTTGATAGAGAGGTATTATGAATCTTTTATCTGAGCCATCAAAAAATTTGATTAATGGTTGAGCATCACCTTTCATAATAAGTTATTTATGTTGTTTATACTATTCGTTGTAATATCAAAAACAGATTTAATGTAGTTTATCAATTCCATATTGTTGCAATTGGGAATTTCTAAACTTTTACCTCCCTTAAATCCATGTTGCAATAAATCAGATTCTGTCAATCGAGAACGATTTGATTCTGCAAGCAATTCCAGTTTGTAAGTTTTATCATCAGGAGCCTTTTCTATCCAAAACTCCTTATCCTCACGTTTGCAGTTCTCTGCTGTTACAATCATTTTGAAACGGACATAACGTTCATCGGACATAAACAGATACACTATATCGCCTATGGCGAAACGAGCTCTCCCCATTCTCCAAGAAATAAATCCTAAGGTATTTATAGCATCAGCATGCCTACATCTTTTCTTATTGGCGAAAGCAATCCAAGTACGGTTACACTTATTCATAGTCTTATTATTTTGCGAAATATTCAGTCTTTAGCCAATAGGCATAAATCGGGTCCTGAAACGAGATTTCACCAGCCTTATTATCCAATATATCATTCTTGATAAGGGCAGCCTTTGAGCGGGATATTGAGGTCGTTGAAGAGATTTGATAGCGATGCATCACTTCAGTCGAACTGATGGCTTTTTCGCCAGCTATAAGAGCCTTAAGGTAGTTCAATTGCTGTGTGGTCAATGTTTCGGTGATTGTTACAAACAGCAGACTTAACTGTTCCACCAATGCTGTATGCGCCTCACGTACGATTTCAACGGTACATACATCCTTTGTCCTAAGCCATGAAAGCTGTGCCAGCTGCTGTGCGTAGTATGGATGATTATCTACGAGCTTTGCAATTAAATGGCTTGCTTCATCGTCAATACTCTTGCCAGTCTCAGCGAAACGACTCTTGAAAAATTCCACAAGGCAAGACGTGTCAATCTTATTGAGAAACATCAGGTTGCCGAACTTGTAGAATGGTTTGGATGAGTCTGTAAACACTTCCATCATCATGTGGCGCTTGCTGCCATAAAGACAATAAGCCACACCCTGGTGCAGTTGCCAATGTGAACGCAACTTTTTCTGGAAATAGTCCGGGTCTGTAAATTCAGCGATATTTTGGAACTCATCTACGCAAATCACGATTTTCAGGCCCTTCTTTCTGGCAATCTTTTCAGCAAGATTGAGCACTTCATCAGGGTTGCGCTTTACCTCCTCCCAATCAAAGTCGATTGAAACCTCATTAGTGAGGTCTGTACCGATTGAAATCTTGGGAACAAGATGCGAAAAGAAACTCTTCGCACTCTCGATTGCCTCCTCCCATTTTGTGGAAGTGGCGGCAATAACCTTTTGGGCGAGCAGCGAATAGAAATGCTCCTCACTACGCACATTGAACAGGTCGATATGACAGATGCGGAGGTTACTATCCTGCGCCATCGCCAACCTTGCAGCCTTATTTACAAGCGAACTTTTACCCCAACGGCGAGGAGAGATAATAATCGTGTTGATTAATGACGTAAAGTTCTGAACCAAGTCGGCTGTTTCTTTCTCACGGTCGGTAAAATTCTTCTCAGTAGCAATCTTTCCAAATATAAACGGAGTCTCCATAACGCTTTATTTTTGATTTGATGTACAAATATAATACATAAAATGTAACTACAAGAATTGTTGTTACAAAAATCGTACATACATTTATTGTAGCATTTTACTAATTTGTGTCTTCTTTGTATAAATATCAGGGTAAAAGTTGTACAATCATAATGAGTTTCGCTTTCTAGTAAGAAACAATATATTCGAACTCTACGAATAATATAATAGCATTTAATGTCTTAACGTCCAATGATGTGGTCAAGCAGATTACGGTAAGAGTAAATTCGAAAATTTATTCCTGTTACACATCATAAAATAAAGTAAAACCGCTATATTTGTATATTATATGATATGTTGAGCTATGACAAAAAGTACAATGGGTACCAAGTTGCCAAGAAAATTAAATTAAAAAAATGAAAATTGTGGGAGAACAGGTCAGTCTAGCTAGACTACGCAGAAATCTTAGTGTTACTTAGATTCCGAACATGTCATGTGTTTGCTTTCTATAGTTTCACACATAAATATTACTTTGTTGCTATCGGCCAACTTTACATGAAACCGGAGCGATTAACGTATGAAGTTATACAAATCCTAAACGTGTCTTCTTAAAGATAAAAACCAATCTTAGATATTTGCTGTGACTAAATACTAATTTCAACGCCGGAATCATTTGATTTAATATTTAATTTGTCCAGATTTTTAACTGGATGCAAATGATGTTTAATATGAAAAGACAAGTATTTTTTAGTTTTCACTACAATCGTGATGCATGGAGAGCTTCTCAAATTCGCAATATGGGAAAAGTCGATGGACTGTCTACTTTTTGTGATAATGACTGGGAAGAGGTTCGCTATAAGTCAGATACAAAGATACGAGAATGGATAGATAAACAACTTTCTATGCGTTCTTGTCTAGTTGTATTAGTAGGTTACGAAACATCTGAGAGGAAGTGGGTAAAATATGAAATTGAAAAAGCAATGGAATTGCACAAAGGTATTGTTGGTATTCGCATTGACCGACTCAAAAACAGTCAGGGTAATCAAGATAATGAAGGTTGTAATCCGTTTTTCAACGTTATCACCCCATCTGGACATAGGTTATCAAACTATGTTACTCTATTCAAATCTATCTATAGTTCAAGTGAATATGTTTATAATGACATAAAAGATCATATAGAAGATTTGATTGAAGACGCTATAGACAATAGATGGAATTATTAAATACGCTTTTATATGCTAAATTATGACGCACAAGATCTCCAATATCTTCAGATGATGCAGGAGAACATTACTAGAATGGCTGAGAATAGTGCTAATGCCAAAACTTGGTTAGTTACTATTGTTACAGGCTTTTTTGCTATTGGCTGTAGTATTAAGGATTTAGATTGGTGGTTGCTTCTAGCAATAATCCCAATAATTGTGTTCTGGTATATAGATGCTTATTATCTTCGTTTAGAGCGTGCCTTGCGTAATAGAGAACAGAAATATATCAATCTCATGAATTCATTAGAGGACACAGGAGATAATTCAACAGAAGAAAAAAAGGGATGCTCTTTTTGACTTTCGACCATTGTTTATGGACAATGAAGATAACAATGCAAGACTAAAAAGAACAAAGTATATGATGTTAAACAAGTCTGTATATCCTGTCTATTTAATTATGCTATTCATGATTATAGTTGCTACAGTTGTTATAAATATATGTAACTAATACCCTTCTATTATGGCAAGAAACGTATTCGTATCCTACAAATATGCAGATGAAAATGTACAACACTTGTTTGGGCATTTTCCTACCAAAGCACGTCATTATGTGGACGAGATAGAAAAACTATTAGCTGCAGAGGATCATATATTCTTTGGAGAGCATGATGGAGAAGATTTGTCTGATTGGTCAGAAGATGAAATTTGGCAAGAGTTAAAGGACAGAATCTTTCCCACGACTATTACTATTGTCCTAATTTCCCCAAATATGAAAGAGTATGGAAAGTATGATAAATCGCAATGGATTCCATGGGAAATTTATTATTCATTAAGAGAAACGGTTCGTAGTGGCAGAAAGAGTCATAGAAATGCAATACTCGCAGTTGTTTTACCTGATAAACAAGGGAATTATGAATATGCATTAAAGTCAAATACATGCTGCGAAACAGGTTGTACAACATATATCAAAGATTGGATGTTTACAATAATAAAAGAGAATTTATTTAATCAAAAATATCCGGATATTGTTGATTGTCAAAATAATACTAGAATTTGGTATGGCGAATATAGCTATATCCCTATGGTTAGATGGGATTACTTTAAATATCATGTTACCTCATTAATAGAACGTGCAGAACGGATTAAAGATGATTATGAGAAAAATAATTCTTATAAACTACATATTAGCGTTAATAAATAAGCATTTTAATATATGTCCATCTACTACCGCAAGCAGAATTATCGAGATATGATTTTCAAGAAGAACCTACATCTAAAGCATATTTCTGAAAAGTTGTTTGAGGTTATGCCAAAGAATTTCTCTTTTAAGGATTTCTTGTCTGCATTTAAAGAGTGCTATCCGTGTCAATGGGAGGATATTGTACGTTATTGTAAGGAAAAGAAAAATGATTTTTATCGAAGAAGCCGTAAAGGACTTCGTACAGTCCCATATTATACTCCTGAGCAGTATTTAAAACATAAGGTTCATATGCGCTCTTTATCTAAATATTTGAATGAACAGGATAGGAATAACAAGTATGCATCTTTAGTTCTTAAAGGGCAAGAGAAGAAAAGGCGGCGTAATGATAAGCTCGCTTCAAATCTTGTTTTTGTTCAGGAGGTTTGCCCTCCATACATCAAACAACTGATCAAATCATATTTCAAAACGCGTAAGACTTCTCCTCTTGACATCAATGCACGTTACCTAATACTCCTAGAGGCAACTCAGTTCCGATGTGATGAAACGATAGAATTCTTGAATAAGATAAATGCTTGCGAAAAAAATAATGATCTTCGAGAAATGGCCTTTTATTCCCTTCAGAGACTAGGAGAAAATCCATGGTTGTCAAAGAAACGTAAAGGTAAAAGGCGTCTCTCTATGCTAAAACCAATTGATGTACAGAAAAATCCTACAGAACTAATTCAACTTATATACTCCAATCAACATATGTTGTATCAGGAATATGATGTTTTTCTTTCTCATAGTTCACTTGATGCTAATGAGCTTTTACAACTTAAAGTTCTCCTTAATCAGCAAGGAAAGACTGTATATATTGATTGGGTAAATGATAGAGTAATGCTGAATCGTCAAAATCAAAATCATGATACATGGAAAGCTCTAGAACTAAGAATGGATCAATCCAAGACGTTACTTTATGTGATGACGGATAATAGCATTAAATCGCCATGTACAGAAAGAGAGGTTATGTATTTTAAGAACGCATCTAAAAGCGTGAATGTATACAAGCCACATCCTGTTTCATTGCCTACTCCTAGTTATTTAGATGGATGTGATTTTATAACAGAAAAACAGTTACATAACCTTTGAATGCGTTTAAGAAAAGGAAGAGTTGCTGTTGGCAATGCAGTTTCATTATATATTTTGAATGATAAAACGGTTGGTCTTTCGAGAATTTACAACCGTCTTATAGGTTGTTGTAAGTAATAATTTAAAGCATATATCAAGAAATAAAGCTGAATCTTTTTTGATAATGTCCCATTGTCGAAGTCAGGAGGGTTTTTCTTTCAAATCGGATTACCTTGATTACTCCATTGCGGATATAGCGATATATAGAAGTACGCCCAATGTTTAATAACACTGCTACTTCTGACGGAGTAAGATACTCCTTGTTCAAATTAGCCGAGATTCAATAACGAAGTGCAAAATTTTCGTACTGAATAGCCACCACATTTTGACGCACGAGACTTAATGGCGGATTGGGGATGGGGCTTCACAAACCCACAGCCCCTCCTCCAATCCGATATTAAGTCGCGCAAAAGGTAACTTTCAACTTGCAATACAAAAAAGGAGACCGAAGTCTCCCTGAGATTAACTAATTTTGTGTTGCATATGTATAAACAATTAACCTCGGAGCAAA